>Ga0207419_1002061_pt1 | contig 13754 bp, 6 predicted proteins | sample ElkSloMetagenome_4_FD_184723 | JGI IMG/M metagenome (GOLD analysis project Ga0207419, IMG submission 184723) | Hot spring microbial communities from Elkhorn Slough, Monterey Bay, USA - MD2A (version 2) | ecosystem: Environmental > Aquatic > Marine > Intertidal zone > Estuary: Microbial mat ... | reverse complement strand
ATAAACTATTGAAGTTGCTTGTAAACGAAGCCGGCATAAGCCCGGTTATAAAAGATATCCCAGGTGGGGTGGAGGTGGTGATTAGAGAGGATGAGAAAAAACAACTGATTTTTGTGATCAATCACAATGAAAATAAGCAAAGCCCCACATTACCCTTTGACGCGGATGAATTGTTATCAGGAAAAATGATGCGTGGCGAAATTGAGATTGAAAGATTCGGGATCAGGGTTTTTAAGGTTGGTAAGAAATATTGAGTGCAACGCCGATTTTTTTGTAATAAAATTTTATTGAGGTCAGTAGATAAATACTTACAAATATTTATTTACTACTTGTGGCCCGCAGGAATTAAACACTGTCAGGAGCTATGCACGATGACAGGTTTGCCCTGACAATCGTATGCTATAGCGGTTAACTGAATAAACTAAAGCACCACGGAGGCATGGCTTGCAGAAAACCCCGTATTTACTTCGTAAATTCCCATGGATAGTATTATTTTTAGCATCTGAAAATAAAGCATGGAGAACAGAACTATTAATGAATAAACCGGAAAATGCATCCCAATGGCTGATTAAATGGATACGTGATGTAAAGTGGTCTTATATATTTGCTTCAGTTTTTATACTCTTAAGTGCAGGGTGTTTTGTGGGCTTTAGCTGGTATTTATCGACATTTGCCGCGGTCTGGCTTGTCGGCGATCTGGTAAATACGCACCATTTGGTGTATGCGCTTGCTTTTCTTACAGGCCGTTATGTGTTCGCCCATTTTTCGTCAATAATCAACTATAAAGCAGGAAATACCGTTGTTTCAAAAATCAAGACCCAATTATACCCACGGTTGCTGCATAACAACCAATCCGATTCCATTTCCAGCAGTTTACTTGTAACCCGTGTAACCGATGATTTAAAACCGTTTTTTTCTTTTTTTATTCCGTACGCCATTGCTTCGGTACTTGTAATTCTGCTTTTACTGGGCCTGAGTTTCCGCATTGAATTTTGGGTAGGGTTAACGCTGCTGCTTACCACCATTGTAATTCCTTTTTTGATGGTAATGATAGGGGTGGGCGCTACTTCACTTCACAAAAAGCACATTAATCTGTTTATGAAGTATTCCGCAGTTTTTTACAACCGCCTGCATACCATTGCAGAGATTGTTAATTTAGATAACCTGGATGCGCAATACCGGTTTTTAGCCGGGAAAAGCAAGAAGCTGAACACAGCCACAACAAATGTAATGAAGGTAGCCATTTTGTCGTCGGCAGTTTTGGAACTATTTGTATCAATTGCCATAGCAGGCGTTGCCATTTACCTTGGTTTAAGCCTTTTGGGAATAATACCCGGGAGTAATTACGGCAAAGGGTATAGTTTTCATATTGCATTATTTTTGCTCATACTGGCGCCTTATTTTTTCTTTTACCTGCGGAAATTTGTAAGCGCTTACCACGACAGAAACAAAGCACTTGCCTCTGCCAAAATACTGATGCCCTTACTGGCCGGGGGCGGACAAACACCTGTTCATGTTGAGAATGAAAAACTTGAGACCATTGATATCCACAACCTGAATTTTGCATACCCTGGTACCATGGTAAAAGTGCTGCATAATATTCAGCTGAAATTGCCCGGCAGGGGATTGGTGCTTGTAAAAGGCATTTCCGGTTCGGGAAAATCCACTTTATTGAAGATACTTTCCGGCAATTTGATGGCGCAGGAAGGGAAAATATCCATAAATGGAAACGATAGTCAATGGTCAGCGCAGTGGCTTAAAACAAATTCATCTTACATGAATCAGTTTCCATTTATATTTAACGGTACACTGCGGTATAATGTTTTTCTCGATAAAGAATATAAAACCGGTAGCAATTATCCTGAATTTTTAAACAAATTGCTGGCGAAAAAGGATAAAGGCTGGGAAACGGAATTAAGTCACAACGGAAAGCAGCTTTCAGGGGGCGAAAAGCAGCTGGTAACCCTTGCCCGCATGATGCTTTATCCCAGGCCTGTAGCCATTTTAGACGAACCCACTGCAAGTCTCGATACCCAAACCGTAGAACTTATTGCAGGGCACATTAAAACATTATCGGAAAACCAGCTGGTGATTGTCGCCTCGCATGAAGAAAGCTTTGAGGCGATTGCCACAAAAGTATTGCAATTAAACTGGGGAGAGCAAATGAGGTATGCGTAAATTTATTATCAGGCATATCATCCTTCCCCTTTCGGGCAGATGGTTAAAAGGCATTTTTCTGCTGCTCATCTGGACCGTTTCCTTTATTGCGCTACCAGCAATTTCAGGCTGGTTTCTTGCATCCTGCAGCCTGGCTTTTATTGCGGCAAATGCTTCTTTCTCCTACCTGGTTCCTTCTGCAATTATACGGTTATTGGCATTGCTACGCACAGTAACCAGGTATTTTGAACGCCTCGAGAATCACAAAACAACACTTGATGCCCAGCGAAACCTGCAATTGAAAATATTCCGGTCAGTGGCAAAGTTTCCCTACTTCAAAAAGCAGGTGAACAACAATTCCTCCATACTTGAAAACAGTACTTATGGGATCGACCTTATTTTAAACCATATCCTCCTGTGGTTTTTACCTTTCACAACCCTGTTTATTTCAATTGTCATTTATTTTTTCTTTTTACATGTATTTTCTGCAGTAATTGCTTTTGAATTTCTTGTTTCGTCGGCCATTCTGTTGTTTGCTGTACCCCAGTTTATTTTAATCAAAAACAAAAAACTTTATGCAAAACTGAAACTCATGCGCGAAGAAAATAACCAGCACCTTATTCAGAGTTTCCGCGGACGGATAGAGATTACCAAATACAACCTGGAAGAAAAAGCCCTTCAGCAGCAGAATGAAAGTATGTTTAAACTCAACAGGCTGGAAAATAAATTGCAGGCCAATTCATTTTCTTTACAGACTTTAGTGGGGTTTGGTTTTAGTTGTATCGCACTGTTTATTTTTTGGAATGCAAAAAGTTACGGTTTTGATGCACCATTGGCAATCGGTATTTTTTTTGGAATAATGGCACAGGCTGAATTATCTGAAATGCTATTCTCGGCTAAATCAGAAAAAAGTTCGGTTGCACATCAAGTAAATGATATTGATGCCATTATCAGGGAGGGCAAACAAACCCGTGAAGGCATAAAAGTATATGGAGATTTTGCCCGGCTAAGCGTGCGGAATATTCGTGCTATAATACCCGAAACCCCTGTAATTACGGACGAACTTAGTTTAGAAATAAAAAAAGGAGACTGGATTGCCCTGTACGGTGAAACAGGTAAAGGAAAAACGACTTTGCTAAACAGCCTTTTTTATCCTGAATACCGGCTTCAGGGTGATTTGGTGTGGAACAGCAAAACTGCAATATCTCAATTGCCCGTGCCCCAGAGTATATATGTAACACAAAAAGCCTACCTGCTTACCGGTACTTTGAGAGAAAATTTCGCCGGTTACCCTGACGAGGACATTAACCACATTCTTAAAACCGTTGACCTGGAAAACTGGTTGTTGTCGCTGCCTTATGGCCTGGATACCTGGTTAGGCGAAAATGGCGAAACCCTGAGTGGTGGTCAGCGCAAAAAGCTTTTGCTGGCGCAGGCATTGTTAAAAAAACCGCAACTACTGGTAGTTGATGAACCAACAGCCGGCATCAGCACAGCTAATGCAATAGGTGTATTTAAAAATGTTAAAAGTGAATTTCCGTACATGAGTGTATTGATTTCCACCCACCTGAAGGATTTTGAAGCAGAAGTTGACAGGGTTATAAGTTTATAGATGAAGTGGTTTTTTTGTATTTTTTCTTAACTGGTTTATTCAACTTTTAAGAACAACAATTAGGGATTTTACCAAACAACAATTGGACCTTGATTAGGATATCCTCTCTGACCCGGTTTTTCCTGCCCGCTGCCAACAGTTACAAAATAAAAAACCGTAATTATAAGGTTTTGGCAATATGGGTTCAATGCCAGCCAAATCATAAGAAATCCGTATTGTAAGCCGGCCTGCATGATTGTGGGCAGTGGAACGGCAGTAGGGTTATAAAAACAATTTTCTGGTTTTCATGTTTTAGTATATGTTTATCGTATTGCTACATTTAGTTACACATTAGCCCTAATCACTCTTGTTATGAGACATCTTTGCACCACATTCCTCCTTTTCTTTTTTTCAAACAAATACCAATTATTGAAATAAACAAACAGTCAAGAGTGTGAAAAAAATATTTCATACGACTGCGACAAATTTTTCCTGGGTAATGACCCGGGTATGAAACTACACTTTATCCTTGATTCCATAGGTAACCTGAATGGTGCAAAAGTACTTTGGGAAGAAGAAATTGTTAGAAAACTTATACTTACCACCGAATAACGATTTACTTCCAGACTCACTCTAAACCACCGTTCTTTCATGTATGTTTTATACTTCTTAATTCGTAAACGTTTGTTGAAGCGCCCTCCTGGGGTTAAATGTCTGATAGAATATCAGAGTTGTGATTCCAATAATGTTTTGTACCTTGCTCCCTTTCATTCTCTGTTGGGAGAACTGAGCTCCAGGGAATGTTATGTACACCAGAACAAGAAACAACAAATGGCAGACTTTTTTTTAAATCAAAGATATATAAGCGATGGTGAGCCGGAACTCGGCATTGGTATTGTAAAAGAGGTAGGCAAAGGGAAAGTACAGATTTATTTTCCGGCACCTGACGAAATGCGTTTGTATGCCATAGAAAGCGCCCCATTGCGCCGGGTTGTTTTTAAAAAAGGCGATAACATTGTTGATACAAACGGGCAGCCCTTGCTCATTGAAAAGGTGCAGCAAGCAGACGGACTATATATCTACCATGGAAATGGCAGGCAGTTGTCTGAGGCCGGACTTGGAAATGTGTCAGTAGCACATAATGCTGATGACAGACTTGTTAATGGCGATGTGGATACACCACATTTGTTTGCCTTGCGCAGGGAGACACACCACCATAATTTCAGGCGTAGAATATCGCCGGTAAAAGGGTTTGTGGGAGGGAAAATAGATTTAATTCCTCATCAGCTATACATTGCCAGTGAGGTAAGTGCCCGGTATGCGCCGAGGGTCTTACTGTCTGACCAGGTGGGCCTGGGTAAAACCATTGAGGCATGCCTGATCCTCCACCGCTTACTGGTGAGTGAGCGAATATCAAGAGTGCTTATTCTTGTTCCCGAATCACTTATCCATCAATGGTTTGTAGAGGTATGGAGGAGGTTTAACCTTTGGTTTAATATTTTTGATGAGAAACGTTGTGCCTCTGTGGAAAAAGGCGCGCCGGATGGAAATCCTTTTCTCGACGACCAACTGATCATTTGCAGCGTACAGTTTTTGGCAGGTTCCTCAAAGCGAACCCAACAGGCCATTTCGGCTCAGTGGGACATGCTGGTGGTAGATGAAGCGCATCACCTTGAGTGGTCATTATCCAAAGTGAGCCCTGAATACCATGCCGTGGAGTTATTAAGCAAGGTAGCAAAAGGATTATTGCTCCTTACCGCTACCCCGGAACAACTGGGTCTGGAAAGCCACTTTGCACGGCTCCGCCTACTCGACCCCGACAGGTATGCCAGTTACGATGATTTTATAAACGAATCTTCCAACAGCACTGAAATTGCTGATATTGTTGAAAAACTGGCCTCAGGAAAAAGCCTGCAGGCAAAACAGACAAAATTGTTACATTCCCTTTTCCCTAAAGAGCGATTAGCCTTCTTGGCCCTGGGAGATGAAACAGCCAGGCATAACCTTATCGAAGATTTGCTCGACCAGCATGGCCCCGGCAGGGTGATCTTCCGGAATACCCGTGCGGCAATGAGCGGATTTCCCAGTCGGATTGCACATTTAACGTCCCTGGATAAAACAGAAAACCATGTGCTATGGATGGAACGCTTAACGCATGAATTTACCACTGACATGGTAAACGATCCGGAGGCAAAAAGCAGCCAGCAATTTTGGTTTGATGATGACCCCAGGGTTCGCTGGCTGTTAAAGATGATGAAACAAGTCTATCCGGAAAAGATATTACTTATCTGCACCACCAGGGAAAAAGTGCTGGCCCTGGAAGCGGCCCTAAGTAAATATGTCCACAAGCGGGTCGGTGTTTTTCATGAAGACCTCACGCTTATCCAACGGGACAGAAACGCGGCATGGTTTGCCGACGCGGAGCAGGCGCAGATACTCCTCTGCTCTGAAATAGGCAGTGAAGGCCGTAATTTTCAATTCGCCCACCACCTTATCCTGTTCGATCTGCCTTCACATCCGGAATTGCTGGAGCAGCGGATAGGGCGCCTTGACAGGATTGGCCAGACAGAAGACATACACATTCATATACCTTATATTCCCGGCAGCCCGCAGCATATGCTTGTAAGATGGTTTCACGAAGGTTTACATGCCTTTGAAGCAAACCTTGAGGGTGGTAACATCATTTCTAAATTATTCAGCACCCGGTTTTTAACCATCTTCCGAACCCTTCCGGAAAACGATTCCATTACAGCGCTGGAAGCATTGATTGCTGAAACATCTGCCTTCCAAAAGAAACTAAAGAAAAACCTGGCTAATGGATATGACAAATTACTGGAGATGAATTCTTTTCGTCCGGAAGTGGCAGAAAAGCTTGTGAAACAAATACAAAACGAGGATAGCGATAATACCCTGGAGAAATATTTAACAAAGGTATTTATGCATTTTGATGTGGAGATGGAAGACCTTGCCGCCCGCACCTACTTATTACATCCGGCTTCTGTGGCCACCGAAGTGTTTCCGCACATTGCGCGGGAAGGAATACAGGTTACCTTTGACAGAAAACGCGCCCTTGGAAGGGAAGATGTAAGCTTCATCAGCTGGGATCATCCGCTTACTACCGGGGCGGTGGATATGGTGTTGAGCTCAACAACCGGAAGTGCCGCCTACGGCGTTATGCGGGGCAGTGGCAGTCCGGCACTTATGCTGGAATTACTCTTTGTGCTTGAAACAGCCGGTAAGCAAAACACCTGTGTAGATCGTTTTTTGCCAAACACTCCGCTCAGAATTGTGGTTGATCATACCGGAACGGAAGTAACGGATGCCTGGCCTGTTGAAAAGCTCAATAAGAGCCTTATCCCCGGTGATCTTGCCCCCCTGCTAAATAACGATGCCTTTGTGGAAAACCTGTTGCCGAATATGATCGCTGCAGCTACAGTTATCGCAGAAGCGAAAGCCAAAAAAGAGATTGCCCAGGGTTTCCAACGCATGAAAGCTACCCTCGACCATGAAACAGGGCGGCTTAAAGTGCTGCAAAAAATGAACAGGCACATTCGTGCCGACGAAATTCAAGCAGCAATGGAAGAACAGGCAGCCTTATCGGCCATCATAAAGAAGGCACGGCTACGGCTGGATGCCTTGTTAATTATTAAAAAAGCATGAGGTGATCAGATATCAAAAAGAAAATATTTTATCTATATTTATCTTTTACTTTACAGAGGTATACGGATAAAAAGGGTATAAACGACAATGATAGATTGTAGCTGCCAATAAAAACCCCCAACTATAAATGGCTTGAAAAGAAGAACATCAAAAAATCACGACTTTTCTCTCTGCCATCGATAAACAAATAGAAAAGGGAGGGCAGCAAATAGCAGCATCGCAGCATTGGGAACAAGGTTTTTTAGAAAAGATGTTTGTGTATTATATCTGATAAATTTCAAAATAAATACCGCATAGCATTAGCCCGGGTGCAAAATTGGGATTATGGTTCAAATGCTGCCTATTTTGTTACGATTTGCACGCAAAACAGGGTATATTTTTGGTGAAATTATGGATGATAATGATGGCTTCAGATTAAAACTGATGTTTACTGGTATATGAACAATGCCTTTTGCATAATGTTTTGATTAATAAATGCTTATATCATGAAAACGTACATTCTAAGGACAGACACAGCAAATACAACCCTTATTATTCGCCTGATGGTGGGAGCGGTCTTTTTATCAGAAGGCATTCAGAAGTTTCTTTATCCGGCTATGCGTGGAGTAGGCCGGTTTAAAGATATGGGATTTCCAAATCCTGAATTCTGGGGAAATTTCGTAGGTGTTTTTGAGATCCTCTGCGGATTCCTGCTTTTGTGTGGATTTATCACCCGGGGCGCTGCACTGGTCATGCTTATTAACATGAGCGTGGCGATTATTATTACCAAAATCCCTATTGCTTTTGCTGAAAGCTTTGGACCATTTAACCTTAGAGAACTGAAAACATATGGATTCTTGAGCATGGCACATGAAATGCGCACAGATTTTGCTATGTGGCTGGGAAGTTTATTTTTACTAATAAAGGGCGCTGGTAAGTTTTCTATCGACCGGATCATATATTTCAAATCGTAACGGATGTCCCTTATTCTTAATTCTGATTGTTGAGGTAAAAAGCTGTATTCCAACCTGTTTCTGTATTTACCTGGTGAAAATATAAAAACCGTATCTAGTTTCTGCGCGAAAACCACAATTTCTTTCCCGATTTTCGGGACAGGCTGTTATGCATGTCAGAAAAAACGCAGTTTACTTATGTAAATGAGTATTTTTCTGACTTCGCAAGCCTCGAACCTGGACTTTACTCATCAGACACATGAGTTTTGCGCACGCACTAAATGGCGTTGTCAATGAAAATCCCAACTATAAAGTTGGGTACCTCGGGATTTCTTCCTATATTTATTTTTAGTTTATAGGCGGATACGAGCAAAAAGCATATCGGTGAAATTGAAAAATACCGGATAATATCCTCAATGTTGGTAGATTTCATAAACCCATTGCGTTGATGGATAAGTTAGCCTCAGTACCGGGTAAGATATTAGACATCAATTTTTATCATTTTCCATTTACATAGAAAGGTTTTTTTTGTAAATTGAGAAATTAATTTTAACAGGATGAAGCATGAAAAGCCGACATATCAAGAACTGACAGAAAAAGTTGCCGGACTTGAAATAGAATTAACGAAAACGCAATGGCTTTATAAAACCGAAAACACTTCTGAGGGCTTGCCGTATAATCCAGATTACGGAGATTTGACCGAACTAAATACAGAAAGAACCATTTTGGACAATATCGGAAAAGAAACTTTGAAAATTTTGACTTCCGATTTAATGGATTTGTTGGATACTTCAGTTGTAATTTATGAAAAGAATGGTGATTATGCTTACGCTGTATTCAATTCAGGTTGGTGTCAGTTGTTAGATGCTTCTTCAAGAAGGCTTTGTAATACTGTTGATAATAAAGCTGCACTGAAAAGTGGCAAATGGTTGTGTCATGAAGATTGCTGGAACAAATCGGCAAAAGTGGCAATTGACAACCAAAAACGCACTGACATTAATTGCATTGGTGATATAAAATTATACGCAGAACCAATAATTGCACAAAATGAAGTGATAGGAGCAATCAATATAGGCTATGGAAACCCGCCAACTGACACCAAAAGACTCAAAGAATTATCAGAGAAATACAATATTGATTTTGACACCCTAAAACAAAAAGCCACTGCCTACAATTCACGTCCTGACTTTATTATTGACATCGCGAAAAAGCGCTTAAAATCAATAGCCTCACTGATAGGTGAATATATTAGTAGGAAAGAAGCAGAACAAACATTAAAAGAAAGTGAAGAAAAGTTAGCTAGCATTTATCGTGTTGCCCCTACCGGGATTGGGGTAGTTGTCAACAGGGTGCTGAAAGAAATAAATCCGTATATATGTACTATGACTGGATATAGCAGGGAGGAACTAATTGATAAAAACGCCCAAATACTATATCCATCAAGGGAAGAATATGAATCTGTGGGAAAAGAAAAGTATGAGCAGATACGTAAAACAGGAACCGGAATAGTAGAAACATGCTGGAAAAAAAAAGACGGGACAATCATACATGTTTTAATGGCATCCACGCCTATAGATATAAATAATCATTCCAGGGGTGTTACATTCACTGCACTGGATATTTCTGAAAGCAAAAAGGCCGAACAAGCCCTGAGAGAAAGTGAAGAACGTTTCCGTTATTTGTTTAGAGATATTCCTACGGTAGCAGTTCAGGGCTATCAATTTAACGGCACAACAACATACTGGAATAAAGCATCAGAGGATTTATATGGATATACTTCAGAAGAAGCTATTGGGGGTAATTTATTTAATTTAATTATTCCTACAGAAATACAAGCAAACGTCCGCCATGAAATTAGGCAGATGTATGAAAGCCTAAAGCCTGCCCCGTCTTCTGAAATGTCACTTGTACGCAAGGACGGTAAAAGAGTAACTGTGCTATCAAGCCATGCAATTGTTCAGCGACCTGGAAACGAACCCGAATTGTTTTGTTTGGATATAGATATTTCGCAACGCAAGCAAGCCGAAAAGAAACTTGAAGAAAGCAAACAGAATTTGCTAACTAAAAACGAAGAGTTAATCAAAGCCAAAGAAAAAGCTGAAGAAAGTGAGAAAATTGCAAAACAACAGGGAAAAGAACTTCTGGAAATTCAAAAAATGTCGAAAGTAGCAAGTTTCAACTGGAACTTTTCAGATAACTCAATACAATGGTCGCCCGAATTTTTTAGAATTATTGAAAGAGAACCCGATACCTTTACTCATAATGCAGAAAATTTCTTTCGTTTTATTTACGAACCCGATAAAGAAAAAGTAAATATTGCAGTTCAAAAATCATTGCGAAAAGAAATAGCGCCTTACGCAGAGTACAGATTTGTAATGCCTGATAAACGCATTAAAGAAATTGTAAGCAATGGCGAAGTCATTTTTGATGAAGAAGGAAATCCTATTCATATGATTGGTTTTACTCAGGATATTTCTGAAATCAGAAAAACCGAAAAGGAACTTATAAAATCCAAAGAAAAAGCCCAGGAAAGCGAGCAACGTTTAAAACTGGCTTCACAGTCAGCAATGCTTGGGGTATGGGACTGGAATGTGAAAGATAACACGATGAAATGGGATAAAAGAATGCATGAATTGTATGGGGCCAAGAAAGAAACAATTGTAAAAACTGTTGATGCCTGGATAAACGGTCTTCACCCTGACGATAAGGAAAGGGCAATAGCGGAATGCAACAATGCCCTTGATGGGGAAAGTACTTTTGATACAACATTTCGGGTAAAACATCCTGATGGGAAAGTTTTATTTATTAAAGGTGATGGTATGGTTATAAGGGACTCTGCAGGTGCGCCAGTGCGAATGATTGGGGTGAATCGTGATGTTACTGAAAGTAAACGGAGTGAGATTGATTTGTTAAAGGCCAAAGAAAAACTTGAAATCAGCGAGGCTAAATATAAAGCAGCTTTTCATACCAGTCCTGATTCGGTTAATATTAATAAACTAAATGGCGAATATGTCGAAATAAATGAAGGATTTACAAGGTTGACTGGATTTACTGAGAAAGATGTTATTGGCAAACATTCATCGAAAATAGATATATGGTCAATACCAGCTGACAGAAAAAAGTTAATGTCTGGGCTACAAAAAGATGACATTGTTGAAAATCTCGAATCGATATTTAAAACAAAAGATGGTACTTTAATTCCAGCTCTTATGTCTGCAAAAATTATTTATTTGAAAGGAGAACCTCATATTTTATCTGTAACAAGGGCAATTGTTGACAGGAAGAAAATGGAACAGGAATTAATTACATCCAAAGAAAAAGCCGAAGAAGCAAGCCATTTAAAAACAGAGTTTCTCAACAATATGTCCCACGAGATACGCACCCCGATGAACGGCATTATTGGCTTTTCACAGCTGCTCGATGATCCTGATATATCTGAAGAAAAAAGAAAATACTATTCAAAAATTGTGCAGAACAGCAGTTATCAACTTTTACGTATCATTGACGATATTCTGGAAATATCTACCCTTGAAACAAAACAGGAGAAGCTCAATGAAGAATCTCTTTGTTTGAACGATTTGTTAATGGAGCTCTTCTCTATTTTTAACTTAAAATCAAAGGAACGAGATATCCCACTGTACCTAAAAAAAGCCTTGCATGATGAGGAAAGTTACATTTTTTCAGACATATTAAAACTAAACAAAATAATAAGCAACCTGATAGAGAATGCAATAAAATTTACAAACGAGGGTTTCATTGAATTTGGGTATTACCTTGAAAATTCAAATTTAATTTTATATGTAAAAGATACAGGTATTGGTATTTCACCAAAAAATCATGAAATTGTTTTTGAACGTTTTTCACAGGAAGACAAAGAAATTTCCAAGAAGCAGGGAGGATTAGGCCTGGGTTTATCCATTTGTAAAGAAAATGCCCAACTCCTTGGAGGAGACATTACTCTTGAATCAGATAAAGGCAAAGGTTCGACTTTTTTTATAACTGTACCCTATAAACCTGTGCTAGCAAATCCTGGCAATACATCCAAAAAAATCAATGATATTAAAAAAGCCAACGATAAATACACCATAGTTATTGCAGAAGATGAAGAAGTTAACTATTTGTATTTAGAAGTTTTGTTTGAGGATGAGATTGATGGGAGCTATAATTTGATACACGCCAAAAATGGGAAAGAAGCGGTTGAAATTTGCTCATCAAACATTAATATCGACCTTGTTTTAATGGATATTAAAATGCCAGTAATGAACGGCCATGAAGCGGCAGAAAAGATAAAAGAGAAATTTCCTGATTTACCGATTATTGCACAAACAGCCTATTCAACAGAATCAGACAAACAATTGGCATTAAACCACGGGTGCACTGATTTTATTTCAAAACCCATTGACAGGAATAAACTATTTGAAATGATACATACTCACTTAACTATATAAACCACACCATACAATGAACTGAAGCATTTTTTTTATTCCTGCACTAAATCATAGGGCCATCGTGTAACACCGCCCCAGTTCATCATTTTTGTATATCCTTCTTCTTCAAGCATCTTAATAACTTTCTGGGCTCTTCCGCCGGTTTCACAATAGATAATTAAATATTGATCTTTTGGAATTTCATTTAATTTATCCATTATTACAGAAGATGAGTAGGATTTTGCAGTTGGAATATGACCTTCCTCATATAAATCATGAGGTCGTACATCAATTATCCAAATAGAAGAATCTGGTTGCTGCGTAAGTTCTTTTAATTGCTCAGGGGGTAAATATTTTTTTAGTGGTTCTCCCTCTTTTGAGGTATATCCTTCGTAACAAGAAGTTAATAAAATGGTAAAGCTTAAGATGGCAGTAAGTAAAATAATTTTTTTCATGTTTTGATTATCCTTTATTTTAATTTTCATTGACATTCGTACAGCTGGTTTATCGTATAAGATTATGGCTGGTTACCCCTAAGATAGCCAAAAAATCCCAGACTTCATAACCCGGGTAATTAATAAAGGCTTGCGCCAATAAAACTTATATTGTTCACAATCTACTGATTTGGGGTTAAAGTTTTTTTTTAGCATGTCCTGGTTCAACCATCTTTCCATAATCCATCTTATAATGCGACATCCTTAAATTGAAATTGTATCATTTTAAAATTGGTACTACTACCAATTTCGTGGAAAAATCTAATTAATAACCCTGCAACTATCTAATATAATGATAATTTAGCTCTATTTCTGCGATATAGAACATGACTTATTATAAATTATTGATAATAAATGGAATGAGGACTAAATTTCTTAATCTTTCCACACAAATGGTAGTAGAACGATAAAAAAAATAAAGCACGAATTGCTATTCGTGCATTCGTGGTTATTTCTATTAGTTTGCACAAAAAAATATTGTTATCATATCCCT
>Ga0207419_1002060_pt1 | contig 13758 bp, 8 predicted proteins | sample ElkSloMetagenome_4_FD_184723 | JGI IMG/M metagenome (GOLD analysis project Ga0207419, IMG submission 184723) | Hot spring microbial communities from Elkhorn Slough, Monterey Bay, USA - MD2A (version 2) | ecosystem: Environmental > Aquatic > Marine > Intertidal zone > Estuary: Microbial mat ... | reverse complement strand
TGCCAAGGTTCTAAAATATTACCCTCATCGAGAATCTTTTTCGGTCGTAAAATGAGGACAACTTGGCCAGCGATGGGGTCAGCAGGGGCTTCAGGATACCATTCAATCTCAACGCGATCGCCCTTTACCATCAGAAAATAACCATTGGCATTCCATTCTCTGGCAGTGCGGTCTACAACAACCAATGCTGGCTCAAAGGCTTCTTCTGGGGCGTTGGGTATGTCTTCGAGGCGAGTGATAAGGGCTACCGGGTCAGCCGCTTTTAACACGGCTTGCCAGCCCGGAACGGAAACCCAAGCACCTTTACCATCATATTCGCTAATACCGAAGGGGTCTTGGGTGGCGATCGCGCCGGGGGCTTCAACTTCAGCTAAAGTTAAGGGCATTTCTCCGGCCACGGGAACTAAACGGGGGATTTGTTCTTCGGCTTCTAAGCGATAAAGGGGCAGCATCGGGGCGCGAGCCGTGGGAACAATGGTAAAATCGCTCAAAAGCTGCTCGATTTTCTTGCGGGCTTCGTTAGATTCGGCAAAACGCAAGCCTTGGGCAATGAGACGCGATCGCGCTTGCAAGTCTTTTTTGCCTCTGGCGAGTTTCCAGTAATAATAAGCAATGGCATCCCCGGCGCGATCGCTAAAGCCTTGAGGCGGTCTCGAAAAGCGGGCAAACTCTTTAAGGGCCCGAGCGATTTCGCGGGCTGCATCTATATCTAACTGCTTCTCTTGAACCATGGTCGCCGCGGCCAAGCGTTGGTCTTGGTTAAGGATGCGTAACTCATAAATCACATCACTGCGGGGCCCTTGAAAATATTGTTGAATTGGGGCCGATGCACCAGTCCGCACTAAGCTTTCATAGACTTGGGCCGCGACAATCACGAGGTTTTGTTGGCTGGCTTCGATTCCGGTTTCTTCAAAAATTGCATTCGCCTGAAAGCCTGCACTTTGTAGCTTTTGACAAGCTTTGCCCCAATCGACCCAAGTTCCTTCTTTGCGGCGCAATTTTTGTAACAACTCGCGGGCTGCGTCGTCTGAAAGGGGAGAGGGGGTGTTGGTCATAGTGAATAATGAATGATGAAGGATTCGCTTTGATTTTACCGTAGTGCCGTGACACAGCTAAAATAAGGCTATAGGTAGGGTGCCGTTAGCGCAGCGTAACGCACCGAGATACCTGTTGACTGAAAAAAAGCTACCCACTGCCCTTTAGATTCTGTAAACTGCGTTGAAATGTTCGTATCGCCTCAACATGGTTCTCCAGATTGACGCAAGCCAAAAAGATATCTGTATCCAATTCCGGCAACAGTTCGCTCGCCGAAACGCGATCGTACACCATTTCTCCATCATTAGAGCGAAGATGGTATAACTCCAATCGATTATTTTCCCAAAACCAAACCTCAGAAATGCCGAGTCGTCGATATGCTTCTAGCTTGTTGATACCGCCACTGGTTATCACAATTTCAATCACCAGATCGGGCTGAGGTCGATTTGGGCCTAATTTGTACGACTTATCTGCTTCTCGCTTCACTAAACCCGACTCACTTTCTAGGGTCATTGAACCCGTCGGTGTATAGTCGATGCCAATCTGAAGTAGATACAGCTCCAGCAATGCCCCAACTCGTTCCTTAATTCGTTCGTGCTGTTCTCCGGGCATTCGCTGAATCTCTAATATCCCATCTAAAAATGATAGCCGCATTCCTGGGCGATCTAGCAGTTGTTCTACTGCCTTGAATTCGCGCCAAGTCATGGCATCAACCAAAATTGGTGTATCAAGCGGATTGAGGACAAAAGTCATTTCAGTTTACCAATTACCAATGCTGAGATATGAGTACCAAGCCTAACCAACAACTGGTGCGACCCCGCGTCGCCGCATCTTATAGCGCGAGTAGCACTTGGTAGCGCACCAGAAACAACCAATAACCAATAACTTAGATAAGGGCGATCATCCCCTACTACAACCAATAACCAACAACCAATGACTAATTTAAATTTCAATCAAAAACTCGGTTCCCTGACCGGGTTGGGAACGACATTCGAGTTGGCCGCCGTGGCGATCGACGATAATTTGATAGCTAATGGATAAGCCTAATCCCGTTCCTTTGCCGATGGGTTTGGTGGTAAAGAAGGGGTCGAAAATGCGTTCTTTGATATCCGGGGGAATACCATCTCCATTGTCCGCGATCGCGATGCAAACGGTGGGACGTTGCGGGTTTTGGGAGTGGGTTTGGGTGGTGGTGGTAATACGGAGGGTGGGGGCAAAGTCGGGATTGCGTTTGTATTTCTCGTCAAGGGCATCAATGGCGTTATTGATGAGATTCATTAAAACTTGGTTGAGTTGACTGGGATAGCATTCAATTTTGGGGAGAGAGTCAAACTGCTTAGTCACTTCAATAGCAGGACGATGGGCGGTTCGGCGCAGACGACTTTTGAGAACCATTAAAGTGCTTTCGATGCCTGCGTGTAAATCGGCTTCTTTTTTCTCGGCTTCATCAAGTCGGGAGAAGGTTCGCAAAGATAGCACAATTTCTTTAATGCGATTTGCACCATCGGTCATGGATTGCAAAAGTTTGAGAAAGTCGGATTTGAGAAAGTCCAGGTCTAAGATATCGAGGGTTTCGCTAATTTCAATATTAGGGTCGGGGTAGTGTTTTTGATACAGGGTAATAATTTCAATGAGGTCGCTGGCGTAGTCTTTGGCGTGGGAGACGTTGCTATAGATAAAGCCAACGGGGTTGTTGATTTCGTGGGCGACTCCGGCAACGAGTTGACCGAGAGACACCATTTTTTCGCTTTGCACCAGTTGGGCTTGGGTTTTTTGCAGTTTTTTGAGGAGGGTTTCGAGTTCTAGGGCCCGTTCTCGTTCGCGGGTTTCGGATTCTCTGAGGGCAGATTCGGCGGCGATACGTTCGTTGAGTTCGTTTTGGGCTTGTTCAAAAAGGTTGCATTGTTGCAAGGCGATCGCGAGTTGGATGCTAATTTCTTCTAAGCAGTCAATCTCGGATTCTGTCCAGGGGCGGGGGCTTTGGCAATGATGGGCGATCAGTAAACCCCACAAGCGATCGGGGCTGTTGCCATCGTCTTCGGCGGGGCTTTGCAAAATGGGAATGGCGAGATTGGCTTGCACTTGCAAATTTTGCAGCAGTTGTTTGTGACATTCGGCGAGGTCAGAGTTGGCTACATCGGCGATCGCGCGAATGCGGCCTTGGTGATACAGTTGGGCGTATTCGGTGGGGAAACATTCATCGGCAATGCTCATGCCGATAATGGGCTGCCAACCGGGGGCGACGGATTCGACGGTGACGTAACCCACCCAGTTTTCATCAAAGCAATAAATGACGGTGCGATCGGTTTGCAGAAAAGCGCGGATTTCGTCAACGGCAGTTTGCAAGACGGCTTCGAGGTTCAATGAGGAACGAATGCGGTCGAGAATTTTCGAGACGAGGATTTCCCGTTTGAGTTGTTCTTGGACGCGGGCTTCGGCTTCTTTGCGTTCGGTAATGTCGGTGTGAATGCCGATCAGGCCGATGGGTTTGCCGTTGCGATCGCGAATGCAATCAGCCCGCAAGAGGTTGTGGACGATGTTGCCGTCGCGGGTTTTGAGATCGACTTCACCAATCCACGATTGACCGTTTTGAATGGCTTGGAAGACTTCAAAGGCTTTCTCAACATCGGCATACAGTAAGCCGGGGCCGCCATCCTCTTGGTTGAGGTCTTCAGGAGTCAAGCCATAGCGTTCGTTCATGGCGCGATTGTGATAAATCACCTGACCATTGAGACTCGTCATCCCCACGGCATCGCTACTGCCATCAACGGCGGCTTTAATGCGAAGAAGTTCCATTTCGGTTTGTTTCCGTTCGACGAGTGCGCCGAGTTGCAGGGCGATCGCTTCGATCAGTTGGATTAAGCGGCGGTCTGCGGGGGAAGTGGTACGTTTAAAAAAGACCAATACCGCTAATACTTCTTGCTGGCCGTTGGCATTCTGAATCAGAATGGGAATGCTAAAACAGGTTTTGAGGCGGAATTGCTCGGCGAGTTGGGTGCGACAAAAGACTTCGGGACTGAGTTGGGAAATGTCTTCGTGCCATTCGGGTTGTTGAGCCATCCAAGTGCGGCCCGGTACGCTTTGATCGACTTGCAAAACTAAGCATTGGCTTTCGTTCAAAAAGTCGTTGAGGGGGCGATCGCAACTATATCCCCCCGGAATGCGATTTAGGGTTTGACCGTTGAGGTCGGGAATCCAGGCTTCGCCAATATCCCAGTTGATGGTGGTACCAATTAAGTTGAGAACGGTGTTAATAGCACTTTCGAGGTCGGAGGTGTTGTTAATGGCTTGAATGACAGCCAGTAGGAGTTGGGTTTCAAGTTCTGCCGAAACGCGATCGCTAATATCCATGGCCGTCCCGATTAAACGGATGATTTGCCCGGTTTCATCACATACCGCTTCGCCCCTGCCGTTGAGGTGACGCAGTTCGCCGTCGGGTCGAATAATGCGGTGATCGAGGGCGTAGGGAATGCCATCGGCGATCGCTTGTTGAATCTGTTTGAGCCAGTTTTGGCGGTCTTCGGGGTGAATGGTTTTGAGGAGTTCGAGGAAGGTGGGGGGCTTGCCGGGTTTAAAGCCGTAAATCTCAAACAGTTCTTCTGACCAAGCGATTTTGTTGCTGGTTACTTCCATTTCCCAACTGCCGATTTTGGCAATGCGTTGGGCTTCTTGTAGTTGGTGTTGGCTTTTGCGAAGGGCGGCTTCGGCGGTTTTGCGGTCGTTGATGTCGAGGTGGGTTCCGGTCATGCGAAGGGGATTTCCGGCTTCGTCTTGTTCGGAGACTTTACCGCGAGCAAAAATCCACTGCCATTGACCGCTTTTGTTGAGCATCCGCATTTCGACTTCGTACAATGGCGTTTCCCCTCGCAAATAAGCTTGTAGTTGACTAAGAATGCGGGGGCTATCATCAGGATGAATCAGTTTTTTCCAGGCTTGATAGCTGTTTTCGATTTCGTCGTCTGTGTAGCCGAGCATTTGCTTCCACTGACTATCGAAGTAGGTTTTCCCGGTGGGAATATACCAATCCCAAGTCCCCAAGGCACTACCAATCAGGGCGAGTTGCAGTTGTTCTTTGCTGTTTTTTAGGGCGATCGCGGTGCGTTTGTATTCAATGCCGACAGCGATTTCGGTGGCAATGGTACTCAGGGCTTCGAGAACGTTTTGCCCCAAGGCTTGACGGGAGAATAAAGCCATCACGCCGATGACTTTTTGGTTAACAATTAGGGGATACCCGGCAAAGGCCACCATGCCTTCTCGTCGGGCCCAGTCGCGATCGCTCACTTGGGGATCGTTGGGAACGTCGTTGCTGAGATGGGGTTGACCCGAAGCGGCAATGCGTCCGATTTTATATTCCCCGACTCGGATGCGACTGTGTGCGCCGTCGATGTGGGTGTAGAGGCCGGAACTGGCTTGCAGTTTGAGGGTGTCTCCGGCCTCGTTGACTGTCCAAATTCGGGCAAAGGCGGCATCGAGGCGATCGACGAGGACTTGGGTGCATTGTGGCAGCATTCCTTTGAGATCGGGGCTTTGGGCGAGGGCGATGCCGATTTCGGATTTAAGGGCGGCGAGGCGCGATCGCCATTCGAGTTCTCGGACGCTGCGTTGAAAGTCGGTGATGTCCCGCACAATGGAAATGACTTCATCACTGCCACAAGCGACGATGCGGGCTTCGTAGAAGTGCAGGCCGTCGGGCATTTCGAGGTCGTACTCAAGGATTTCGACGCTTTGAGACAGCAGGGCTTGTTGGTGGGCTTGAAAGATTGTATCGGCGAGACTGGGGGGCATGGTTTCCCACAGGGTTTTGCCTAAAAATTGGTCGGGATGCAGTAAGGTTTCGAGATTTTTGGCGGGTTTGTAGTCGATAAAGGTTCCATCAGCCCGACAGCGAAACATCATGTCGGGAATCGCATCGAGGAGGGCTTGCTGGGTGGCGGCGGTGGCTTTACTCTCTGTAATGTCTCTGGCAACGGCGTAAATACATTGGTCTTCGGCGGACAGGGTAGAAGTCCAAGCTAACCAGCGATAACTGCCGTTTTTGGCGCGATAGCGGTTTTCAAACTTGATGTTTTTTTGGCCGGAAAAGAGTTGTTCGGCTTCGGCAAGGGTAGCGGCGCGATCGCTCGGATGCACGAAGTCGATCAAGGGGCGGGCTTTTAGTTCTGCCTCACTGTAGCCTAAAACCTCAGTCCAAGCAGGATTGAGCCGTTTGAAGTAACCATCTTGTCCGGCAACACAGAGTAAGTCGAGGGAGAGGTTGAAAAAACGCTCATCGAGAGAAGTAGAAATCATGGCTTGCTGATCTGGAGAGGGAAAGCAGCTTGAAACTGAGAAAAAGTGGGTCGGGGAAGGGTAATGAAGCGTAACTTAGGCGGCAGTTCTCTTGTTTTAGCATAAGTGCTAGGGGGGTTTCTGGCTGGCTCGGCGGGGGGATGGTTGAAGACGGGAGTTTGAGGGGTAGACACAAGGGTTTTGGGCAAGTTGAGCTACTTTCTGGGGGCGATCGCACTCTCTCGGCATCTTACTGGAGATTACGACTGGAGAAAGACTTTGAGAAACGGCTAACTCGTTCATTACTCAGTTTTGTTAAGAACTAGAAACAAAAATAATATTTGTTAACATTTTTTCTAAAAAATTAAGGATTAACTAGATTTTATCATCTTCTTCCAGCTAAAAAGTATGATGTTTCGCTTTTTACAGGGAAAATGAAGTCTTTTTGACCTAGACTTTTGGCAGGTTAATCTGAAAGGATGAAGATGGGTTTAAGAATGGCGATCGTTTGTTGATCTCCCTTCTTTCGGACACAATTTATTGTTAACGCCCTGAAATTTTGAAAGGAAAGCTCGCAGCGCTCAGAAGATGACAAGTTATAAATTACTGGGGATTAAATATCAGCGTTTGTTATCTTAATTCTTGTCCTTGGTTATTAAAAGTTGGCTTCAGTCAATCTCAGACCTTGATTTTCCTGGGTGTGATTTTCTCCCTAATCCTTTCGTCGCGATCGCCCCAAAGGGGAAAAGTGGGAAAAGTGGGAAAAAGCGTTAGAATCTAATGGAACTCAACTTGAAGGCACAAAAACGTGCAAACGCGATCGTCTATGGATGTTCAAGATTTAGTTGGCGCAGTAGAACAAAAGCTGCTCCTAAGATCGCTTTCGCCCATAGAACGCCTAGTATTATGGCAGTCTTGGCAAGGCCGAACTTATGCAGCGATCGCCCGTGATTCTGCTTATGGTAGCGATTACATCAAAGAAGTTGGTGCGCGGTTGTGGCAAGACCTTTCTGCCACTCTCCAAGAACGAGTCACGAAGAAAAATCTCCATCTGATCTTAGAGCAATATCTACCGCCAACAACCTCTCCAACCCCGGTAGTAGAACCAAATTCTACAATTAATACTCTCGATTTTTTAGGGGGGCCGCTTCCTGCCCATTCTCCCCTCTACATCGAACGCTTGCCCCTCGAAACCCGTGTTTACAAAGAAATCAAACAATCCCCTTGCTTGATTCAGATTAAAGGTTCTCAAAAAACAGGCAAAAGTAGTTTTTTAATTCGCTTATTAAACCAAGCCCAGAACCTCGATTATCACTGTATTCAAATTAATTTTCAAGAAGCCGATCTAGATATTTTTGAATCTCTCGATCGCTTTTTACGCTGGTTTTGTGCAAATACCAGCCGTCAACTGAATCTTGAATCCCGCCTTGATGAATATTGGCAAACTGATTTACTCGGTAGCAAGTTAAGCTGTATGCTTTACTTGGAGCAGTATCTACTGCCTACATTGAAAAATCCGGTACTGTTGGCACTGAATGAATTAGATTATTTATTTCAATACGAACAAATTAGCCAAGATTTTTTTACTTTGTTGCGATCTTGGTATGAAAAGTCCATTCAATCTTCTTTGTGGGAAAAAGTCCGCTTGGTTTTGGTTGGTAGTCCCCAAATTCATCAATCTCTCAATCTCAATCAATCCCCGTTGAATGTTGGCTTAGTCGTCCAACTGCCTGATTTCACCCTAGAACAAGTCCAAACTTTAGCCGAACGCTATGGTTTACAAGAATTTATAACTGCAAATCGTTCTGCTTTATTGGCTTTATACAATAGTATTGGCGGTCATCCCTATTTGGTGAATATGGCGTTTTGTCATCTCAGCCAAGATTCTTTGAGTTGGGAAACATTACTCGAAAATGCCCCTACTCCTGCCGGAATTTATAGCGATCATTTACGCGGTCATCTGTTTGATTTACAAGCAAAACCTGAATTGGCGATCGCGTTTGAAAACGTTATTCAAGCTGAACAAGGAGTTTCCCTCGATGTAGTTGCTGCTTTTCAACTCGACCGTATGGGCTTAATTCGGTTTGAGAGCGATCTGGCTTGGCCACGCTGTCAGCTTTACAGGCAGTTTTTCCGCGAACATCTCAACTCTAAAGACTTGAAAGCCACGGTTGCGATCGCCGAGTCTCCACTTCCTTCTACGGCTGTGGTTGATGAATTAACAGGATTAGTTAATCGCCGTCAATTTGATGATTATCTCCAACAAGTTTGGCAAGAACAGCAAAGCCATGATTTACCCTTGAGCTTGATTTTTGGCGATTTAGATTACTTTAAATTATTTAATAGCACTCGCGGTCGTCTTGCCGGAGATACCTGTTTGCGGTTAGTCGCTCAAGCTCTGAAAAATATCATTAAAGAACCTCAAAGTTTAATCGCTCGTTATGGTGGGGAAAAATTTATGATTTTGTTGCCCCAGACTTCTTTAAATGTTACGATTGCTATCGCCCAAAAGATTCGCGATCGCGTCAAATCCCTCGGTATCGTCCACGATCAAACTCAGATTAGTGGTTTACCCGACGAAATGCTTACCATGAGTATCGGTGTCGCTACCGTCATTCCCAACAAACACATCTTACCCGAAACCTTAATGCTCCAAGCCGATCGCGCTTTGTATCAAGCCAAACGTCTCGGACGCGATCGCGTCGAAACCAGCGATTCTGTCGATCTTACAGAACTCGATGCTTGATTCTAATATCAATCCGCTAGGGAGGTACTGCCCCTCCTCTATCAGCGTTATCAGCACTGCGCCTCACTTTTCGGCTTCTAGCGGTTACACGGAAGATGGAGGAATCGAACCCCTATAGTCTCACTATACGCCTGTTTTCAAGACAGGTTGCTCGCCATGAGCCGCATCTTCCCTAAGTTACGGAAACTGGAGGAATCGAACCCCTACAGTCTTGCTGCACGTCTATTTTCGAGATAGATTGCTAACCTTTAGCCGCAGCTTCCAAATATTAGAAAAAACTGATGATTGTTAACTATTAACTATTAACTAAAAAGGGCATCCGACGGGACTCGAACCCGCTAATAACTGGCTTCACAAACCAGCGTCTCGACCACTTCGACTTCAGACACCAAACAATGGAGACTAGGGGAATCGAACCCCTATCAAGACTGTGCAAGAGTCTCATGTTACCGTTACACCAAGTCCCCAGAATTGAGAGAGGGAAGAGTGGGAAGAGGGGGAAGAGGGGGAAGAGGGGGAAGAAAATTTAATCTTGTTTCTTGGGTCTACCAAGGAACGTAAAAACAAGGCTCTGCCTTAACTCTAAAATCAGAAGTTACGATTAGAAATTGAGGCAGGAGTTTACCCTTCTTACCGTAAAATGTCGCGCACTTCCATTAAAATCAAGCCTAACTTATTCTGTCCGCTTCCATCTTTACCGCAGCCCCAATAATAATCATTCGGCGCATTTTCAACCAATAACTCATCTTCTGTAGAAAGCAAAATTTCTCGAATATCAGCATGAGTTTGAAACTTCTTGAGAACCGCTTTCTTCATAATTCCGTCTTTAACTTCATTCCAATCTTGCCGTAAAGGATGAGCGCGATCTCGTCCCATTTTTGCGGCATCTCTCGGAGTCTTTACTTCGCGAATTTTAGCAAACCAATTGGGGGCAGTTTCAATGAATTTATGAGCTTGAAAATAATGCTCGCTGGTGAGCCAATAAAACCCATCCAGTTCAAAACCATGACGGGAAAAATTAGAAAAACAGCCGTACATCTCGCGGGTACTGTAAAAGTAAATAGTCATGTTTGATTTTTCAACTTAACCTTTTTTATCTACAGTACCAGAATTATCAAGTTCGTAGATCGCGCCCCTAATAATTTACAATGGCGTGTAAGTTTCTAGAGCGTTTTGCGCTGACTCAGGTACTTAGGGGACTCCGCCGATGAGCTATTACGCACTCTTTAAAGGATGGCTGCTTCTAAGCCAACCTACCGGGTTCTTCGCACTCCCTTTTTCCAAGCGCCTACCGTACAACGGCAGCATAAGTTCCTCTCGTACTATGTATGTAAGCTCATAGAGGTTGGGACACGCTAAAATAGAGCGCGATCGCGATCATTAAAAAGGCAAACTAAGTATAAAGAAAACACACCTCCAAACGTTAACAACAAACAGGAGTGGTAGGACTCGAACCTACAACATTCGATTTAGAAGATCGATACTCTATTCCATTGAGCTACACTCCCAAACCAATTAATTTAATTAACCCTAATTGGGTAAACTAAATCATAGTCCTGACAGGACTCGAACCTGCAACAACTTGTTTGTAAGACAAGGACTCTACCGATTGAGCTACAGGACTAAACAAGCGAGTGACGGGACTTGAACCCGTGCGCTGAGTATGGCGTACTCAGATGCTCCCAATTACATCACACTCGCACAGTTTAAAAGCGGATAACGAGACTCGAACTCGTACTAAAAGCTTGGAAGGCTTGAGTGCTGCCATTACACCATATCCGCAGGAGAAAACTGTTTTAAATTCTGCTATAATGCTGCTACACAACTTTAAAAAAGATAACAAGAATGGATAGAAATCAAGCTGTTGAACTTCTAAAACAGCATCGAGACAAATTCAAACAGTTTGGTGTGAAAACTTTAGCTATTTTTGGCTCAGTTGCTCGTAATGAAGCCCAAGAAGAAAGTGACATTGATATTTTGATTGATTTTGAAGGCTCTTTGACCTTTGACCGCTACATGGATGTGAAGTTCTACATCGAAGATACTTTGAATGTTTCTGTCGATTTAGTCACTTGGAAAATGTTAAAGCCTCAAATTAAATCTCAAGTTGAGCAAGAGTTAATTTATGTCGCGTAATCTTCAATTATATTTAGAAGATATCCTCAACAGTAGTACTAAAATTAGACGCTACACCCAAGATATGAATATGAGTCAGTTTCTTGCTGACGAACGTACTTTTGATGCTGTCATTCGCAATTTACAAATTATTGGCGAAGCTGTTAAAAATATTCCTATGATTCAAGTTGAGCAAATCCTGAGAAATGAGTTCGAGGAAGATTGATTACGAAAAGCGATCGCGAAATTCTCGAAATATGTTTTGCTCGGAAGTTCGATCTAAAACTGAAAACAGAATCGTATTAAATCGCCCCCAAAACACGCCACTGGGTAATAACAAATCTGCAAAAGCTTGCGAGACAACTGCCGGATTATTGCGAAAAACGCCACAACCCCAAGCCCCTAAAACCAAAGCATCACAATTGTGATATGCTGCTAGAGTCAGGATTTTTGAGGCGCGATCGCGCAACACTTCCGGGACTTGTTTCTTCGCTTTCGGTTCATTGCGTTCAATTGCCCCCAAATTGGGCGCAGGAGACGTAACAAAATCCACCAGATAGGGATCATCGAGTAACGTACCATCATCGAGCCGAAACACCGGACAATGGGGCGAATAGATGATATGGTTTGAGTAGAGGAGCGATCGCGAATTGCGATTGAATTCGTAATATTCAGGACACTTTAGTAAACTGCGATACAGCCCCGAACTTCGCGCCAAACTTTCCTCTTGTGCTTGTGCGCCATTGAGAAAACCGCCCCCTGGATTCTTTGCCGAAGCAAAATTTAAAACGCCAACTTTCGTAAACCTTTCTAACCTTGCCAAGCGCTCTGCACCCTGTAAACTCGTCTCATTTTCAACCTCAAACTTGGTTTGTGAAAAAGCCGGAGATTGAGACAATACTTCAGCTTCAAGCCTCACTAAACCTTCGGGATTGTAACACCTGGTTTGCGTTAAACAAGACGATAAACTTTCGGAAATATTGACATTCCCTACCTTTTGTGTTTCGTAATGCCCACGTTGAAGAATATCGACTGTATCTTTGGCAATTTCCTTGCGTCTCACTTTTAACATTCATCCTCTTAAAACACCACAATTACAATTATAAAAATAGCAAGCAAGCGGCGAGACTCGAACTCGCAAAAAAGCTTTACAAGAGCCTTATGTTGCCCATTACATCACGCTTGCGACCATGGGAATGGTAGGACTCGAACCTACAACCCATCGGTTAAAAGCCGAATGCTCTAGCCATTGAGCTACATTCCCAAAAAACAAAGCAGATGGCAGGATTTGAACCCGCAGCCAAGACATACCACGTCTCGATGTTGACCAATTCACACCACATCTGCACCCAAGCAGGTGACAGGACTTGAACCTGCAAGAAAGCCTTACGAAAGCTTCATGTTGCCGCTTACATCACACCTGCCAAAAATTGGTCGCAGAGGCTTTTTCAGTTATCAGTTAACAGTCATCAGTCATCAGTTTTTTCGAGTTAATTGAAATATCAATATCAAAGCTAACTTGAGTCACTTGATAACTGATAACTGACCACTGACGACTGAAACAACCATACCCCCGACTGGACTCGAACCAGCACTCACTAGGTTCTTAGCAAGAGAGCCTCTTCCGATTGGGCTACGAGGGCTTTCTTTCAGTTATCAATTAACAGTCATCAGTCATCAATTTTTGTTCAGTTAATAAGTCGAAGTATTAATTGGTCATTGGTAATTGTTAATTGGTAATTGAATATACCCTTGGTGGGAGTCGAACCCACAAAACCTGCATTCTGAGTACAGTACGTCTGCCGTTCCGTCACAAGGGCAAAAAATCCGAGTGGCAGGATTTGAACCTGCGACATTCTGCTCCCAAAGCAGACGCGCTACCAAACTGCGCTACACCCGGTCATTTTCAGTTATCAGTTAACAGTAATCAGTCGTCAGTTTTGTTGAGTTAATTGATGAATGAACAGCAAAGATTAACTTTCCAAAATTGATAATTGATAACTGGTAATTGAACATACTCCTGGTGGGAGTCGAACCCACACGATGAACAGATTTTAAATCTGCCGCCTCTGCCAATTGGGCCACAGGAGCTTTTTTCAGTTATCAGTAAACAGTAATCAGTCATCAACTGTTTTGAGTGAATTGAAACATCGAAATCGAAGACTAACTAAAGTCAATTGGTAACTGGTCACTGGTCACTGACAATACTCCTGATAGGAATCGAACCTACACATAAACTGATGAGTGAATCTGCCGCCTCTACCAAATTGGGCTACAGGAGCAAACACTGGGAAGGAAGGAATCGAACCTTCAAACATCTGCTTCAAAGGCAGGTCGCTTTACCTGTTTGCGTACTTCCCATCACTGCCGAGGTAGGAGTCGAACCTACAATTTCCTGTTTCAGAGACAGGCGACTTTACCAATTTGTCTACTCGGCAAAGATTAGAAACTGCCTCGGTGGGACTCGAACCCACAACCTCGCGGTTAACAGCCGCTTGCTCCACCATTGAGCTACAAGGCATTACAGTTAACAGTCAGCAGTCAACAGTTATCAGTTTTTGTTGTTAGTCAGTGTCAAAAATTTAGGGATTTCA
>Ga0207419_1002059_pt1 | contig 13759 bp, 9 predicted proteins | sample ElkSloMetagenome_4_FD_184723 | JGI IMG/M metagenome (GOLD analysis project Ga0207419, IMG submission 184723) | Hot spring microbial communities from Elkhorn Slough, Monterey Bay, USA - MD2A (version 2) | ecosystem: Environmental > Aquatic > Marine > Intertidal zone > Estuary: Microbial mat ... | reverse complement strand
TGGAAATGTACTAATGAAGGTGCTTTTATTGCCGGAGGAGACGTAAACGTTTCTCACCTGGTAGTAACTGACTCAGAAGATACGCAGTACCGCTTAGATGATGATTATACAGGAAACATGCAATTCTTATTGGCCGTTATTTCTTTGCAAGACGATGGTGACGAATCCATGTATTTACGTGGTGACTCCAAGGCTTTGATTAGTAACTTAACTGTAGTTGGCCCAGGTCTTATTGAGGGTATTGGAGAGCCGGACGGATTACGCTTCTGGTCTTCGCAAGGCAATAAAGTGTACAATGCTATCGTGGCAGAACTGCCAAGTTTTGGAGTAAGATCTTCAGGAAGTGTAGAAGAAGGAAGGGAATTTATTACTGATATTAACGGCCCTGTGGTATTTGCTCACTCGTATGTATTCAACACTGAAGTGCAAGATGACCAAACCGGAAACTTAGGAGATGGCGATGCCGCGGTATTCTTCACCGATGCTGGTTTCAACAACTCTACTGATGCCGTAGCCGGTATAGGTCCGATAGATTTTGTGCCAGACGCAGCCCCTGCCAGTAGTTTTGACCCAACTACGCTAGGAGGCTTCTTTCAAGCCGGAACATTTGCAGGTGCCATAGAAGATGCTGCCAACGATTGGACTGTTGGTTGGGTTAAAAATCCTGATGGAACTATCCGATAAGTTTCACGGCCCAAATTAATTTCAGGATAAAGAAAATACCGGTTGTTGCTATTGCAGCAGCCGGTAATTCTTTTTAATAACTTTGAATACAATAACCTAAAGATTACAAAATGCCCAAGTACAAGTTTTACCCCTTATTGCTACTTATTTTCTCAATTGCTTTAAGCACCTCTGCACAAAACAAAAATTTCCCGCCAGCCGTACAGCAGGTAAAGTTTTCACCAGATCCCCGTCCATCGCGAATTATTCTTACCTGGGAAGATAACCCTGCTACTTCAGCTACCGTAACCTGGCGCACCAGTAGTTTGGTTACTTCTGCCAAAGCGGAAATCGCCCTGGCAGACCCCTCTCCTTACTTTAACGATTACGAAACCGACATACCTGCCTCTACTACCACTTTGAGTACGCCCCATGGTACCTATTATTACCACAAGTCACAGTTCAAAAATCTTAAACCCGCCACCCAATACCTTTACCGGGTAGGTGATGGAACCTATTGGAGCGAGTGGTTTCAGTTTAAAACAGCTGAAAAAGAAGAAAAACCATTTCGCTTCATCTACCTGGGCGATGCTCAAAATAAAGTGTATAGCCACTTTTCGCGGGTAATCAGGGCTGCCTATGCCCATGCCCCGGATGCGGCATTCGTGTTGCACGTGGGTGACTTGATCAACCACGCCGACAATGATTATGAATGGGAAGAATGGTTCAGGGCCGGCAGCTTTATACATGCTACCATTCCCACCATAGCTTTGCCTGGCAACCATGAATATAATAAAAATAAACAAGGGTTTAAAGAAAGCTTTTCTCAGTATTGGCAGCCTCAATTTAACTACCATCAAAATGGCCCATTGGATACTTTACAAGACCAGGCATACTTCATCGACTACCAGCAAATAAGACTGATCGTACTTAACTCCAATACTTATTGGGAAGAGCAAGCCCAGTGGCTTGATCAAGTGTTGCAAAATAGCAAAAAACGGTGGAACATTCTCGCGTTTCATCACCCCATTAGAAATGCAGTGGTAGGAAGACAAAACAAGGAAGTGGTTAAATATTGGCAACCAATAATAGAAAAACACGAGGTGGATATAGTGTTGCAAGGCCATGACCACACCTATGCCCGAGGCTTCCTCGACCCGGAGAAAAAAGGAGCCATGTACGTGGTATCAATCGCCGGCGAAAAAATGTACAACCTAACTGAACAAAAATGGATGCAACGCAAAGCCGAAAATACCCAGCTGTACCAGGTAATAGACATTAGCAACAACGAACTCACGTACAAAAGCTACACACCTTCAGGTCAAAAATATGATGCATTTTTACTGAAAAAAAATAAAAAGGGATCCAATCAACTTAAAGAATTACCGGCGGATATTACCGGGGAAAGAAGAAATTCAAATACATTGGTTGAAAAATAGCGGCTTCATTATAAAAATGGTGATGCTGTTTAAAAAAGTAATCTTGTTACAGAAGGATGTAAATAGTATTTCATGTATGGTTTTATTTGCAATTTAGAAATCAATTTTTCAAGGGTTTAATTAAGTTTTATTTTTATCTATTGCGAACGAAAAAAATGCAATAGATAAAATCGGTGATTTGGCTGGGCTTCCAAAATGTAGAAAACTTTAGTATAGCACTGCCCACGCATGATGTCATCACAGAATGTTAGCGATTTATTTTACTAACAACCTCCATGAATACTGGGTGCTACCTTGAAGATCACTCAAAATTATATTGCACAGAACTAGTTGCCTACTGTATAAATCTCGCTGCAGACAGCTAAACAATTCATCCAACTCTTTCTTTAAATAGTAGGTTATTTAATTAATGGACCAGATGATATTTAAATGAAATATACATTTTTTGTGTGCCTCGTGATAAAACATCAATTCTGACGGATCACAAATTTTCGTTACAAATCTTGATGATAGTATTATTAGGTTTAAATGTGAGTGATAACCATATCCTTATCTCTGCGATAAACTATTTTTTAAGCTTATCGCGGAGATTCAATTGCTATTAATTCAAGAGTATCATTTTTTAATACGCTGCTTTATTTACTCGTCCTTTACTCATTTTACTCGAAGGAATCAAAACTCTATTTTAACTCACGAGGGACACCCACAGGCAAAAAAATTAAAAAGATAAAATTCAGGTTTAATTAAAGAAATTATTTTTCGGAACAGCCCATCCTCCTCCCTACAAATGCTAGTAACAATTTTTTAATCTACAACAAGTTTTTAATTTGTATTTTTGAATTACATTTGACCTTGCTTAGAAATAACATAATGTTTATTCTTTATGCGAGTATTTATTTTCGTTATATTTATAATTGTAAAGTCATCTATAAGCCTTGCTGATATACCTGACAAAAATATTCAGCTTATAAATTTTGATATCGGAGACGGACTTTCGCAAAGTACCGTTTTAACTAGCTATCAGGATTCTCATGGTTTTTTTTGGTTTGGTACTCGTGATGGACTAAATCTTTTTAATGGATATGATTTCAAGATCTTTCGCAACCAACCTGGAGATTCCCTTTCCATTATTGATAATTATATAAATGATATTTCGGGTGATAATTACGGCAATTTATGGATAGCCAGTAATGAAGGTTTAAGCCTATTTAATTATGACCTTTCCTACTTTAAGAATTATCAACTAAACCAGGAAGGTACCGCTCCGGAAATTAGTACTGTACATATCAATGACCAGAATAGAATATGGGTGGGCACAAAAGATGGTATTTTTACATTTGAACAAGATAGCGGCAGGTTTTACAAAGAAAGTCATCCTATAGTAAAAGCGGTGGCTGAAAATTATGTTACTGTAATTTTTGTTGACTCACGTAAAAATATCTGGGTAGGCACAACCAATGGTTTATTTTTATATGACGTCAGCGAGCAAATGGTAATAGACTATTTACCGGAAAAGGAGCCTTATGCAATATCACATAAAAGAGTAGAAGACATTACCGAAGACAATGAAGGCAATGTATGGGTAGGCACTTATGGCGGTGGAGTTAATAAGTATGACAGGTCTTATCAAATGAAAAGTCATTTGCATAGAGATGATAATGAAAATAAAAGGCTATCCAGCAATTTTGTACGCGCCTTGGTTTTCGACAATCAGAACAACCTATGGATTGGTACGTTTGACGGCTTGACTATTTACAACCCCATAGATGAAAAATCTATTCGAATTACGCATGATTTCATGAAAAAAGATGGGCTCAATCACGGGTCTATCAGGTCACTTTCAGTCGACCAAAAAGGGTCGGTTTGGATAGGCACTTACATGGGAGGAATCAATTATTACGATCAAGACAATCAAAGGTTTAGCCATTATTATCATGTGCCCAATCAAAAAGGAAGCCTCAGCCATAATGTGGTGAGTGATTTCGCCAGAGATGGTAAAGGAAATTACTATATTGGTACGGAAAGAGGTGGTTTAAATTATTTCGATGTAGAACGCAATGTTTTCCGGCAATTTAGAAAAACAAAGAACCATACGATCAAATCGTTACTACTCGATGAAAATGGATTTTTGTGGGTTGGAACCTTCAAAAATGGGCTACAACGATTCAACGTGAAGTATAGTGAATTGAGCCAACCTTTTATCAACTCAAATTATCCTTTCATGGGTCGTGCCAGTATCAATGATATTGAACAAGATCAACGGGGGTTTCTTTGGCTGGCTACCAATAAAAACGGGGGAGTTTTCAAGTTTGACAAAAAGTCACTAAAATTTATAGATTTTGCTATGCAAGACAGTTTGCATAGCATGCTTGAAAATACAAGAGTGATGTCCATCATGCAAGATTACCAGGGTAATTTATGGCTCGCTACTCATGGTAAAGGAATCATAGTTTTCAATGAAGCAGAAAAGAAAATTTTACAATACCAGACGAAAATGGCCTCTTTGAGCATTAACAGCAATGACATCAATCACATATTTTCAGATAGTAAAAACAGAATATGGGTGGCCACTAATGGAGCTGGAATTATCCTTTTCGACCGTCAAAAAGAGATTTTTAATGCTTTCACTACAAAGGACGGATTGCAAAACAACTTTGCTATCGGGATAATGGAAGATGACGAAGGTAATCTTTGGGTTAGTTGTATCAATGGTATTTCAAAATTTGATCCTGAAGCAATCACTTTTCGTAATTATAATTTTGCTAGTGGGCTGCCCTTGCAAGAAATTAATGAGGGTGCATTTTTAAAAGATAATGATAATATATTACTAGGTGGTAGTAACGGGTTTATTAAATTCAATCCCGATAATATGCAGAATAATCAATTCATCCCCCCGGTTAAAATCACAAATTTCAAACTATTTAACCAGCCCATAGTACCCGGGGGAAACCAAAAAATTCTGCAAAAGCATATGCTTAATACGCGTGAAATTGTACTGGAGCATAATCAATCGATTTTTACAATAGAGTTTGCGGCACTTAGCTATCTTAAACCTGAACAAAATCACTACATGTACCGCCTCGACGGACTAGAAAATGACTGGAATGAAGTAGGTAATATTCGATCGGCTAACTATACCAACTTGAAAGAAGGTAAGTACACTTTTATGGTAAAAGCTGCTAATAATGATCAACTATGGAATCATCAACCCACAACACTTTCTATAGTGGTAAAACCACCTTTATGGAAGAGCTGGTGGGCTATAGTATTTTACATATGCATAATTATGACCGGTTTATTCATTATTCGCCATATTTCGCATAAAAGTGCGCAAATGAAAGGGGAAATCAAATTCCGGCAATTAGAAAAAGAGAAGTTGGCAGAAGTTCATAAATTAAAATTACAGAGCTTTACTGATGTATCTCACGAGTTTCGTACACCACTTACCCTGATTATCGATCCTCTGCAGCAGATAATGGAACGATTTAAAGGAGATAACCAGGTAAAGAAACAACTCGATATTATGCACACCAATACTCGCAGATTACTTCTACTTATTAATCAAATTTTGGAAATAAGTGAACTTGAATTTGGTGTAACTAATACAATAACCGAGCCTACTCATTTGACCAAAATGCTGCAAAGTATTGTTGATAATTTTCAGGGTTTGGCAAAAAAACATTATCTTAATTTGCAGTTTGAGCATAATAATGTACCGGATTTAATGTTCGACATAGATCGTGACAAACTGGAAAAGATCACTTACAACCTTATCTCCAATGCCATAAAATTTAATAAACCCTATGGCTATATCTTGGTAACTTTAGCTTTTCTAGAAAAAAAGGAGCAAACCTATAGCTTTAGTTTAAAAATAGAAGATAGTGGCATTGGTATTAAAAATGAATTAAAACATCGTGTTTTTGAAAGATTTTATAAAAGTAAAAATATGACAGGCACCGGTGTAGGACTTTCTCTTACAAAATCACTTGTAGAAGTAATGGGTGGCAGAATTAATTTGATTAGCAACCCTGAAGAAGGAACTACTTTTATTGTCAATTTAAGCTTTACAATGTCTCAAAATCAGAATAAGCAAGCTAACCAAATTTTCAGCAAAACCTTGCCAGAAGAGTACTCAGTGAATGTTTCAATAAATGATTCAGCACTTGATGAAACACAAAAAAAACAAAATGAAATTAATGGCAAAACCAAAATATTGTTAGTAGAAGATGATGATGACTTAAAAACATACCTGAGAGACAACCTTATTGAGAAGTTTGAAATAATAACAGCAAAAAACGGCTTAAAAGGTTTGGAAAAAGTTGAGCAAGAAAACCCTGACCTGATTATATCTGATGTAATGATGCCCAAAATGGATGGCATAACTTTTTGCCAAAAAATAAAAACTAACCCGAAACTTTGCCATATTCCCGTGATCTTACTTACGGCAAAAACAAAAGACTCGGAAAGGCTCAATGGATTGGAATCCGGAGCAGATGATTATTTAACCAAGCCATTCATATTGCGTGAATTATTGGTTAGAATTAATAATTTGCTGCAAAGTAGACAAAACCTGAAGAAAATATACAGAGAAACACTGGAGATCAATAACCCTGAGATACAACTTAATAGTTACGACGATGTGCTGCTGAAAAAAATTAACCGAATAATTAAAGAAAATGTTGATAGTTCAAACCTCAATGTAGATTTTTTGGGAGAACAAGTAGGGTTAAGCAGGGTTCATTTGTATCGAAAGCTAAAAGCACTTACCGGTAAGTCGCCTAGCGATTTGATCAAAAATGTTCGCATGAAAATAGCTGCGCAAATGCTGCAGCAAAACAAAGTAAATATAACGGATGTTGCATTCCGTGCGGGTTTTCAGGACCAGCACTATTTTGGCAAAGTATTTAAAAAACAATTTGGTATGAGTCCCAGCGATTACGCGAACCATAGTAAAGAAAATACCTGAAATACGTTTAATAATACCAGTATTCTGCTATAAACCCATTTGAAAATGAAGCAACAAGTTTACATTTTGTTTAAAGAAAGTTTATAAAAATACCCCTTTCATACTTTGAGGTTAAACAGAAATCTCTACATTTGCATTGTTGGTGACGGCTAGTGAGATTCTTCACTGCCTGAAAAAAGGGAATTCCGGTGTAAGTCCGGAGCTGTACCCGCAACTGTAAGCCCGTTAATAGGGTTGTTTCCACCTTTTGCCACTGTTTGCCATATGGCGAATGGGAAGGCCGAAACAACCGGGCAAGCCAGGAGACCTGCCAGCATGGTATTATTTGATCGCTTTCGGGTTAAAAGTGATGGATCAATTATTTTTCATGCACTATGCATCCTCTTTTAAAAAAATTTACCTTAATAGGTGGCTTTTATCTGCTGCTGAGTCAGGCATTGTACGCGCAATGGTATCAATCCGATACGCTTCAACAAATACTGGTTTCAGGTATAAAATATCAAAAATACAATATTGGCGGCACTAGTTTTACTTTAAATGATAGCACAACTTACCAGCAAAGCCTTGGCCAAAAAATAGCTGAGAAGTTTCCAGTACATTTTATCAACAGGGGAGCTAAAGGTCAATTATCTAGTATAAATTTAAGAGGCGTAGGTGGCTCACGCACCAATTTGATTTGGAACAACCTTGAAATCAACAGCTTCACGCTGGGAGAATCTGATTTCAGCTTAATTCCAACCTTCGCGGCAGACCAATTAACACTCACCCTGGGTAATAATGGCGCCCTCTGGGGTAATGGCGCGATAGGCGGTAGTATTAATCTCTCAAGCCAACCATCATTCACTACTAAAAATCAATTAGCATCTCACCTGGGCATTGGTAGTTTTGGCGAAAGGCAAATGCGATTATCACACACTTACGCAGAAAGCAAATTAAACTTGAAAACACAGGTTTATTATCTGCAAACTGATAATGATTTTCAGTTTCCGCTGGCAGACTCCATGGCCACGCAACAAAATGCTGCTTTTCAAAATTTCGGGGCGTTGGCAGATTTTTACTTTAAACCAGCTAGTAACCAATTGCTTTCGCTAAATACCTGGTTCAATTACAGTGATCGACAAATACAACCAGCCAAATTCGATTTTAATAATCAAAATACATTGTTGGATTATAACCTGAGAGCTATCGCCTCTTATTCCATACAAAGTAAAAAAAATATAAATGAGGCGCGAGTTGGCTATACTTATGATTACCAGATATTTAATCAAAATCAAGCCATTATCACTAACCGGCTTTATGCATCATACGAAAACGAATGGCAGGTACTTTCAAACCTAAGCTGGAAAAATGGCATTAACCTAAACTATCTCAAACCCGAGGTTCATGCTTATCCTGAGAACCCGGAAGAAATTCGCTCCGACATTTATTCTTCACTAGCTTATAAAGCTCAGCTTTTTTCCCTGGCTTTAAATTTACGGCAACCTACAGTTGATGGTGAGCTAAGAGCTTTTTCTCCATCATTAGGTATTGAGGTACATGCCGTTGAACAAGAAAATGTCAACTTCAAATTGACAGCACAGGCTGGAAGAAGCTTTCGGTTGCCAACACTAAACGACCGGTTTTGGTTTCCGGGAGGCAATCCTGATTTGTTGCCAGAATTAAGTCGAAATATTGAAGCAGGCTATCAATTATCAGCTAAATCGGGTACGGTCCAATATCGATCCTCAGCCAATTTATTTCACAATTCAGTAGATAACTGGATAGAATGGAGACCCGGAGGTAGGGCTACTGATAAAAATGGCGAAACTATCTCATTTTGGTATCCTGATAATATAAGGCTGGTACATGCTACCGGTATTGAATTTTTCTCTCATGTGGAATTACAAGAACTTATTCCGGCTTCTAAATTAATTCTTGATTTTAACGGCACTTTTACCCGAACTATAAACAAAACAAAAATCGATGCTCAGGATCGATCTTACAATAAGCAACTTCGATATACTCCTCAATGGATGCTTAATGGCAGCTTGGGTATTGCTTATCATGATTTTATATTCAATATCAATAGCCAATATACTGGTGAACGATATACGGAGAACAACAACGAACTTCGGCCTTTGCCGGCTTTCTTTTTAACTAATTTGTCATTAGGTAAAAGCTTTAAAACCGGCAGCATTCCGATTCATCTTTCTGCCAATATCAATAATTTATTTAATGTCAGGTATGAAAATTTTCAAAATTTGGCCATGCCTGGTATCAATTATCAATTGAATCTATCTATTAATTACAATCTATAAATTTTCTAATACTATGAAAAAGTTTTACAAACTTACGATGTTTGTACTAAGCTTAGTATGGCTTAGTGCATGTGAAGATACCTCCGAAACACCTACTCCCGTATTCTCTGATCAAGTTATCGTGATCAATGAAGGCAACTTTAATGCTGCCAATGGGGTGATTTCTACTTACGATAAAGAAACCAAAGAAACCAGCCTGCAACAATTTAATGCATTATCTACATTACAAAATGCTAACTTGATCCAAGATATGCTTTACCTGGTTGGCAATGCTCCAGACAAATTAGAGATTATGGATATCGATAACTTTTCATCATTAAATACTATCAGTAGTGGCTTTTTAAATCCTGTAAGCTTTGCTACAGTGAGCAATACAGGCTTTGTTTCTAACTGGGGAGACATCACTACTGCCTTTACAGAATCACCAGATAGCTTTATTTCTGTAATTGATTTAACCAGTAATTCAGTGGTTGACTCTGTAGATTTAAATTATCGACCTCAAGATCTGATAAGCCACGATGGCTTTATTTATATAGCTTTTGAAGGTGGAAACGTGATTGGAAAATTAGATCCTGCTACCTTAACCATTGAAGAATTATCAGTACCTTCCGGGCCCTCTGCATTTGTAAAAAATAACGACAATTTGTGGGTTCTTACTACTTCTGGTAGTTTGGTAGAAATTGTAACTCCTGATTTTAACGTAGGCCAATCTGTTGATAATCTGGCAGTTACCGGTTTTGATGAAAAAATGGTAATCAACGAACAGGATAATATTATTTATTTCATAGGATCAGATGCTACTTATGAAGTTGACCTCAATCAAACCCCTTTGGCTGCTCAAGTTTTTACTGACGAGGATATTGACTACTACGGAATAGGCATAGATCCTTCCAATGGCGATGTTTATATAGGGGACAGCAATGGATTTACCTCTACTGGTACCGGATTTAGATACAATAAAGATGGTTCGCTAATCGATGAATTTGCTGTTGGGATAGGACCCAATAATTTCCTGTTTTACTAAATATCAAAAAAGTGGCATGCGTTTATCTGTCATCCAATCGAATGTCATCTATCTGTGAATACATATAATCAGGTTTTTAATATTATAAAAGCCAGGCCTTTAAGGTCTGGCTTTTATTTTTACCAATAAAATAAGTATGGTGCAAGGAGCTTACATGCATAAACTAAATATAAATTGGTAGAAAATTCATTGACCTCCAAGGCTGAGCCAAGCAGAATCTTGCCCAACTGTGAAATGTAATTACTTTTTCGATTGCTAACATTCTGATGTAAATAAAGTAGGAACTACTTTTGATTTAATAGTAATAGCTACAATTTTGCGTTTCATCTAAATATTTTTTTATGAATTTTTACCAAGAAACTTTCAAGGTTCGTTCCAACGAAACAGATGCCAATCAAAACATTACCATTCCGTCATTGGCAAGTTACCTGCAAGAAGTAGCCTGGTCACATTCGATTGAATTAAAAATGTCTTTTCATGATTTAATTCCAAAAGGGCTCACCTGGGTAATGTTTCGTTTGGCTATGTATTTGGAAAAGTTGCCCAAGCATGGAGAAAAAGTAACTATCGAAACCTGGCCATCGGGAGCAACCGCCAAACACGCTTTTCGCGACTATAGAGTGTTGGATGCAAATGGCAAATTAATTGGAACTGCCAAATCTAGTTGGGTTATTTTCGATTTTCATCAGCGGAAAGTTGTACCCCTGCCTGACTTTATTAAAAATACACCCATTGATGCTGACCGGGAAAATGTTGAATATAAACAAGAAAAAATAAGTGTAGGAAAGCAATTTGAATTAAAAAAAGATATTGGGGTGGGCTGGTATGATATTGATGTAAACCGGCATGTAAATAATTTAAGCTACATCCGCTGGTTGCTAGATACTTTGCCAGTCAATTTTTTACAAAAGCAGCGACTTAAAGAATTGGATATCGTTTTCAGGGCAGAAAGTTCTTTAGGAGATCAACTAAAGTTGCTAGCCAATCAGTTATCATCTGAAGAGGGACAATTTGATCATTGTATAGTCAAAGAAGATAAGGCTTTAATCATTGCTAAAACGGAATGGGAAGCTATAAAATAGAAAAACCTGTACAATGTGTACAGGTCTTAATTTATCAACATAAACCCAAAAATTATGGCTGTAGAGGAAGGATTCGAACCTCCAAGGAGCAGTTAGTCACACACCTGATCAACGCATGTGATTTATCCCGTTATTCTCCACCCCCGAGACAGGAGGGCATGTCTGCCAATTTCATCACTCTACAGTTTGAATAAGAACTTTATTTGTTTCTTAATGATACAAAGGTAAAAACGTTTACTTAGTTATGCAAATTTTTTAATAATAATTCTAAAAATTTACATTTTATTTACAAAATACTTCTATTCGTTCAACTTTTGGCATTTTAAACTTAACATTGTCTTGCAATATTATTAATTTATCAGCATATGAGCCATTAGCGCGGTTTGTTTTCAGTGAGATACGGTATTTATTATTATAATTTAAATAAAATATGCACGCAACTGCTAAATTATTATTCAGCTATTGTGCCATAAACCTTTCAACAAAAACTCAAAACCATTTTTTCTTTTTAGGCTCAATGGAAAAGCCCGCTTCTTTAACTGCTTTTTCAACAGCTTTTTTATCTAGTTGTTCTCCACTTACGGTTAATATTTTATCCTTATCTTTTATATCAACTTCCCAATGCTCAACTTCATCGAGTCTTTCTAAAAATGGTGTCACACTAGCTATGCATCCATTACAATTAATATTAGTTTTAAATTTTGCTTCTTTCATTACTGTTTTACTTTACAATTGCAATTTCAAATTTAAGAAAGCAAAATTAAGTAAATAGAAGAATAAGTAGCACTTTACACGGAAAATTAAAAAGATAATCATCCATAATGAGAATATTCTTCCAATTATTTATTTACTTTGACAATACTTTTAACTGGACGCGTATTAAAGCCATAGGAAAAATAGTTTGCTTTGGAAAACTATTCTTAATTGCTTGTTATTTACATTGTTTATAATACTAAACTGTAACCAGTATGAAAATTGAAATGTTGGCTCTTTTAGACCTTGTGTCTTCTTTAATTAAAACAGATAAGGCGGAAAAACTACACGAACCACCCATTCAAAATTACTTGAATCAATACGCAGATAATAAGTTAATTGAACAACTGCTTTATGAGTTGGTGGAAGAAAATTATGAACAGGCACTGGAGCTTATCAACAGCTATCGGGTACTTTGCAAAGAGTTGCTTACCATATACAATGCTATACTTCAAGATTATAAAAACCTACAGTCTGGCAACATAAAGGAAAAGATAGCTGATATTTTAAATGAAAAATATGGAATTAGCAAGGTAGACAAGGTAGTAGAATTGATGTCTATTAAAATGGACGAAGCTCCACATTCAGTGCTTATGTCGAAATAGCTACCAACCCCATGTACCAGGTTCTCCTTTAAATGGACCTACAATCTTTTGAGTGATCCAACCACCGTAAAAATTACCGGCCTGAGGTTTTACTTGCTCCTCTCCTACCCAGCATTCATCTACCTTATTCGCGTAGAAGGCGATATAATCCTTTATAGCTGCAAATGATGATACAGGACTAGTATAAAACCAGGCCACGTTTTTTGCTACTCCGTTACTTGTTTTTAAATGGTAATAACCACCTCGGCCTTTAAATTCGCAAAAAGTTGTTAAGTCTGAAGTTATCAATTGATTAAAATCTACATCCTGAGGTGGAAAATAATATACTGGCGGATGACTTGTTTCCAGTACCCTGAAACCTTTGGCTGTAGAGGCAATTGTTTTACCCTGATGCTTTACAATTAAAGTGTTTTTTACTGGTTCCAGTTTGGGAGGACGAGGGTAATCCCAAACTGACTCTTGATCTTTGTTGGGTTTTATCGGCTTTGCTTTCATAGTATCTTCAATTAGAAACATAAAATAATTGTTGATAAAAAGTGTTTAAACCAAAATCTTAGAGCTACTAAATGCCTATGGTTAAGTTTCTAGCTGCAATCCCGATGATCCAAATAATTCTTGGCAACAGCACAGATTATAAAAGTGGCCTAAAATGTTTTCTACCTATTTTGACCTAATTACTCTAATCCCACTGCTGATAATCTTCCAGTTCGTGTACTCAAAGGCTGGTTTTCATACCCAGTAGCTTCTAACATTTGGAATTAATGCCCTTCATTTGCTTGCTCACACAATTGGGAAGGGATACTCATGTACCGCCTCCGCTTTATAACGCTAAAGTGTTAGGCCATTATTTCTACTAAATTCAAAATCTATCACTGAATGGTTGAAGGCAATAGACCGGTGTTGAATTTGGGAGGCTTCCTCCGCATCGTT
>Ga0207419_1002058_pt1 | contig 13771 bp, 11 predicted proteins | sample ElkSloMetagenome_4_FD_184723 | JGI IMG/M metagenome (GOLD analysis project Ga0207419, IMG submission 184723) | Hot spring microbial communities from Elkhorn Slough, Monterey Bay, USA - MD2A (version 2) | ecosystem: Environmental > Aquatic > Marine > Intertidal zone > Estuary: Microbial mat ... | reverse complement strand
ACTTGCGGTTTTGCGACGAGCCGTTTCTACCATTGCGGGTTCAATTTCTAAACCGATAATTGACACGGGGCGATCGCTATTGGCCTCAGCAATTTGTTGGGTTAAAGAAGCTGTCGAACAACCTAACTCGTAAACCCGCGACCCCGGACGCAGAAAAAAGTCTGACAACGACACGACAATTTCATGGCCTTGTTGATACTGCGGCACAGACCGACTAACGTGGCTGTCAAACGTATCAGGAACGCTCCCTCCAAAAGACCAGCGTGCCTTTGCAACCGATATGGTATCGCCAACATCAGACATTGTATTTTACTCCAGTAAAGTTAACAAAAAGTTAAAATGAAATTACATTGAAACTAAATTAAGTTAGCCCTATTTCAATTCTCGAAAGTATAGCCCGAAAAGAAAGGAAAACCTTGCATTTTTGCTTGAACTTGCTCTTTAAATTCTGGTGACCATTCAATTTTATGGCGGCTTTTCTTCGGAGAATCAAAAACGGCTTTTTCACACGATTTTAGATAATCTGGCGATGCTTTTACACCTAACCAAAGACAGAGATTTTCTAATTCCTGTTGTGGGTGTTTGACAAACTGTTCGTGATAAACGTCTAGGGTTTCTACTGTTTCATCCATTTTTTTGACTGTGACAACGCCTTCGCAAACCTTAAAATAACGGTCGATACTTTCTTGGATATCAGTAGCTTGGACGGGGCGATTTTGTCGTTGAGCCGTCCGCACCGCAAAAGTGGCAATATTGTCGTAGGGATTGCGGACAACGTGAATTAATTTAACCGGAACCTTAACTAAGTTTTTAGTTTTTTCTAAAAGGTCGGGATATTCCAACAGTTGATAAACCGTAAATTCACCATGTTTATCCCCAATCACCCGCAAGTCTTCAAATTTACCTTGCCATTGTCCGGGGACATCATAAGTATAACCACCTCCCCGATACCAAGAATGACCCCGCACCCTGGTCATTTGGAATAATAAATAATATAAAGCCTGACGACTAAAGCCAGCTTGCACATATTTTACTGCTCGCAATTCGTGAGCCATCACAATGTTAGGATGGGCATCGAGCAACGCTGCAATTATGCTATGGCCGCTACGAGAATAGCCAATAAAGGTACAAAACAGTTCGACATTTTCAAAAGATGAAGCCAACTTAGGACTGTTAAGCCAAGTTTCGAGTTTTGCTAAAGAATATTGCAGCGGCCAAGGTAATTTTTTACGGCGTTTTAGTAAAAGCTCAAGAAACATTAACTATTCCCCTTTTTGTAATATTAAATTCTCTTTATAACGTTCGATTTCTTGCCATGATTGCCCTTTTTCGTCAGCTAAGATATGCCAACTCCGGGGCTGATAAAAAGCACAACGACTAATATTTACTTTGCAGTCTACCCGAAAGCGAAAAGACGGCACTAAATCAAAAGAGAGCATTCCTTTCTTGACATAGACTTTGGCGGTATAGACCCCTTCAATGAAAGTACAACAGGGCATATACATTTGCACTTCAAAAATGCCTTCAGGTGCATTCAAAGTAGTGTTGTCATTAACCGACATAATATCGAGAACTTGCTTATTTTCCCCGGATAAATAATTGATTTTGAAGCGTAAATCAATATCCGCGATCGCCTCATGAGCCTTACACTTAATACATAAATAAGCCGGTTCTCCTGTTTGGGGGGCTTCAACAATTTCTTGGTCTTGATTACGGAAGAAAAGCGCCAACATATCCAAACCCAAACTCTCGGCTTCGGGCTTTTGGGGGAGGATGGTTAGTCCCGTGGCTGTCCCTTCTCCTGATAATCTTAAATCCTGCTCGTATTTCTGAATAATCTGTTCTGTTTCTCCGGCTCCAATCAGTTTACCTTGATTCAAATAAATCGAGCGTTCGCAAGCATTTAAAACAATATAAGGAGTATGAGAAACTAAGATAAAAGCCGTTCCCTGTTCTTTCAGTTGAGCCAGGCGTTGATGGCATTTTAATTTAAACCGAACATCCCCCACTGCTAACACTTCATCGATTAAAAGAATCTCCGGTTCAACATGAATTGCACAAGCAAAACCTAAACGAGCGGCCATTCCCGAACTATACGTTTGTACCGGAGCATCAATCGCTTCAGAAATTTCGGCAAACTCGACTACATCTTCAAACTTTTCTTCGATTTGTTGCGTGGGTAAACCCAAAATGGCCATGTTGGCATAGATATTTTCTCGTCCGGTCAAAATTGGGTTAAACCCTGCCCCTAAAGCAATCAAAGGTGCTAATCGACCCCGTACTTTCACAGACCCGGTATCGGGTTTAATCAAACCACTGAGAATGCGGAGTAAGGTACTTTTCCCTGCACCATTAGCCCCGACTAAACCCAAAGCTTCACCTTGTTTGAGGTCGAAACTAATATTATCCAACGCCCAAAATTCCCCAGTCCGTAGGGTATCGCTTCTCCGACGACCCCCGGTTAAATCGGTACAAATATCTTTTACGCCGTAAAATAAAGACTTTTTTAAATCGCGACAAAATTTCTTAGAAACATTTTCAACTGTAATCAAAGTTTCTGATTCAGTTGGTTTTGTGATTGTCTTTGTTTCTTGTAGCTTCATGGTTGGGGAAGTTATTGGTTATTAGTTATTGGTTATTAGTTGTTGGTATTCGCCAAAATCCCTCAATTGGTAATTTCTTCCCCCTCCTTCCCCTCTTTCCTCCACTGCCCACTACCCACTGCCTACTGCCGAAAACCAGAAAATTTTGAACTCAATCGAATGAAATATAAACTACGAACTCACCCGCTCAATCACATAAGGAATGGCAATGCGAAAAGCAATCCAAGTCAAGAATAAACCGATCCAAGTCAAAAGACTCACAATCCAAAAACTCACCGGTTCAGAAACTATCCCAGTCGTGGCTAACTCGCGGGTGGTGACGAGGAGGGGGGTGACGGGATTAAGTTGCACCAAAGCACCAAATAAGCCGGATTCAGGGACGGAATAGACCACAGGGGTCAAAAACAACCAAAAACCTGTAGCCATAGTTAATCCACGGGCTACATCGTCGTAGAGTACCCCCAAGGGCGAGAGTAAAGTGCCGATAAAAGTACCGAAGACGATCAAGTGAATGAGGGCGACTGGGGCGAGGATGATTGTCCAAGTGATGGCAATCCGATACCAAATAAAAATGCCAATAATGAGGATTAATTTGATAGCAAAGTTAAAAAAAACTTCGCCAACTTTAGCAAGGATGATGGCTTCGCGGGGGAAGTTGACGCGGGCTAACATGGGCTTGGCTTTGGTTACGGCGGTGACGGGGCCGTTGACCGCATCGACAAAGGTTTGCCAAAGGGCGGTGCTGAACATGACATAAGCCGGATAGGGAATGTCGGTGCGTCCGATGTTGATCACTTGGGCTTCTCCGGCAAGGGTGAAGCCTGCGGCCATGACCAGGGGAGGGATAAATGCCCAAGCGACCCCCAAAACCGATTGGCGGTATTGAGCGCTGATATCCCGTACCATCAAGCGCCAAGCGAGTTCGCGGGAGGCCAGGAGGTCGTACCACATCCGCGTGAATAGGCGTTTGGGGTGTCTGAGGATGCTTTCGGGGGTGTAGATGTTTTGTGCGAGGGGTCGCGGGGCAAATTTGGTCATGGGGGATTGAGTTGCATTTTGGTTTTGCGTGTGGTTATCTCTCGCTTTTATTCAAATTCGAGGTTTTTGGCTTTATTAAGGGTTCGGGGAGTGTTGAGCGATCGCGCCATCTGCCAGAAAAATCCGGCAGCGTTGGCGACTTGGGACACCAATAAAACGGCGGTGAGAGTTAACCCCTGTTTACTTTGACCGTGTGTAAAGGGATAGCGCAACAATCTTAGGTAATAGTTGCCTTCGATTTCAAAGTCACCCCAGCCTTTACTAGCCCGCAGTTGGTGAAAGCGATATGCCCCTTGGCCGTAGGTGAAGTGCTGTTTCCAAAAGCTGCGTAGGGTCATGGGATGGGCGTGGTAAATGACGACTTCGGGGGCGTAGGTCATTTTGTGGTTGTTGTGAATCCAGCGATCGCACAATTCCCGGTCTTCTGAGGTGGTAAAGCTTTCGTCAAAGCCGCCCATCTCCCGGAAGCCATCGGCGGGAACTACCATGTTATTCGAGGCAAAAAAGCGGGCTTGGTCGCGCACGGCGTTGTAGTGGTCGTAGCCCATGCTGATGATGTTTTGGCTGGTGATCGAGAAGGGATTATCGCCCAAATCATTAACGGTACGACCGCCAATAATGCGATCGGGATAGGTGGTTACTGCGGTTTCGAGGGCTTGTAACCAGTTTTGTGCGGGGCGACAATCATCGTCGGTAAAGGCGATATAACGACCGCGAGCGTGTTGGGCGGCGTGATTACGAGCGGCGGCGGGGCCGGCGTTGGTTTGCCGCAATAAACGGACGTTGAGACGGTTTTTAAAGGGGTTAACCACTTCGTCGAGGGGGGTTTTGCTGCCGTCGTCCATGACAATGACTTCAAAGCGATCGCGATCGTAGTCTAGCTGACTCAGGGATTCTAAACATTGAGCGAGTTGTTGAGGACGATTGTAAGAGGGGATGATAACAGAAAATAACATGACTTTGAGGGATTTGGGGGTTTAAAAAAGGGGGAATTTAGCGAGATTGAGCCGGAGTTGCTGCTTTTTGAGAAACTTCGGTTTTATCTTTTTGGGTATGGGTATGGTGGTAGGTCAACAAGGCGTTAAAACTATGCTCGGTTTTCGCGATCGCGCGGGCTACAAATTCTGTACCAATCCCCAAGGTCAGTTTTCGAGCCAGGGGTTCAATTAAGGTGCCATAACGCCGCCAGCCTAATTTTTTGTATTTGGCTTGAAAATAGCCATCTTCGGCTAAATTCCACTTATCTCGGAAGTGATGCAAGCTTTTAAGCGTCCAAGCATCGCTCCAGCGCAGCATATAGTAGTGAACGTCTGACCAATGTTGCGGCGGCCCAGGGACGTAAGTGACGAGGGAATCCGGCTCAAAGTACACGGTTTCTCCGGCTTCGCGGACTAACATACAAAAGTCGAGATGCTCTTTGGTGTTGAGCATAGCTTCGTCAAGCCAGCCCACGGTGTCGAAAATCGAGCGACGTACCAAAACGCAGTGAAATTCGGCAAGTTCGGTGGGGCTTTGTTGCAGGCGATCGCGAATATCTACAACATCTTTGCCTTGGTCGTACATTTTCTCCCGTAAGCGCCGCCGTCCAGCTTTATCCGTCCAAATATGAGACTGTCCCCCGGCAAAATGGACGTTTTCGTGAATTGGCTCGTACTGACACATCAACGGGCCGACTACCGCCGAGTTTTGGCTTTCGGCACAGTGAACCAAAGCCGTCAGCCAACCGGGAGAGACAATCACATCGTTGTCTACAAAAGCCACATAAGGCGTTTCTACCCGGCTCAAGCCGATGTTACGGGCTTGGTTGGGGTAAAGGTAATAATCAGTGCGAACAAGCTCAAAATCGCGCTCTGCGGCTTGTTCTGCGAGATATTGTTGCAGAAACGGGGGCGAATTGCCGTCCACATAAACGAGTTTATAGGGCAGTTGCGTATGCTCGAAAATGCTTTCTAAGGAGCGACGGGCATAACTAAACCGTTCGCGGGGAACAACCACAATGGTCACGCAGGGTTGTGAGCGATCGGGGGTTGGGGTTTGGGTGAGATGGGGGGTTGTGTTCGCTGTCATAATTACTGAGATCGATTAGGAGGTGGTCACGGACAATACGGATTCAGAGGCGGATTTTGAGTTTAATGATAAAAGAGATTGATAAAGATGGACTAAAGCATCGTTAAGGCGGTTTAGGTCATAATGGGCTTCGACGAATTTGCGTCCGGCTTCTCCCATTGCTGGCCAGCGTTCGGGATGTTCAATGAGGTAAATTAGTTTCTGGGCGATCGCGTTTGCATCTCGTTCGGGAACCAGGAAACCAGAAACGTTATCTTGGACTAATTCGGGAATACCACCGTGGTAGGTACTAATAACAGGAAGTCCCGTAGCCATTGCTTCTTTCAGTACGTTTACGGGTGCGTCTTGGTCTCCGTCTTGGGCTGTGACGCTAGGGGCAATAAAGAGATGGGATTGAGAGAGGATTTCAACGATTTCTGCGTGGGATTTTTGCCCGACTAATTTGATTTTGTCCTCAGCGTTAAATTCTTGAATGAGTTGTTCAAAATAAGGGCGTAACTCCCCTTCACCAACGATGGTATATTCGAGGTTGGGATGTTGTTTTTGAATTTGAGCAACGGCACGAATACTATATTCAATGCCTTTCTTTTCAACTAAACGCCCTGTGGTAGCAATCCGAATGAGGTTATCAGCAGGAAAGTCGCGGGTTTGAAAGGGAAAACGCTGGCAATCTAACCCCGAACTATGCACTTTGATTTTGTCAGCAGGACAGCCCAGTTGCAGCACTCGTTGTTTAAAAAAGTCACAGTTTGCCAGGAAATAATCCCCCTGTTTAAAGAGGGGGTCGTAAACATTTTTGCCCCGTTCTTTGACAAAGTTGCTAATATCGCGACCGCGAAAAATGGTAATTAGTTTGGCTTGGGGTGCGTGAATTGTCTGAAAGGCCATACCGCGAAATCCGGCTGTGCCAAACTGACAGTGGATGATGTCATATTCTGGTTTGAGATTGGGAACCAAACTATACAATAGCCATAGGGATAGGGCTGATTGACCGTGTTTGAAAACGTTGATTGCTTCTAAGGTTTTACCGGGATGTTGTAGCAGTTTTTTTATCAATATATTGCTACCTTTGATTACTCTCCAAACTAAGTTACTAGGGATACTAGAAAAATAGGTAGTATGGTCGAGTAAGTTGTAATTGATGACATCACCGTGGAGTTTTTTAAAATCTCCGGGTTGGTCTGCATAAATATCAACATCGTGACCGCGATCGCGCAATCCCGTAATTTGATTAATAATAAAAGTTTCTGATAATAGGGGAAACTGTCCGACGATAAAGGCAATTTTCATAACTGTAAATTTTCTCAAATCGTGAAACGGTGCGATCGCGTCAAGTCATTCTCGAACCGATCCACCTCCTAAGATTAGTTTGATTTTCTCCCAAGCACCTACATAGCGCACGAAAAACATGACCAAATTCACTTTCAGTTTTTCTTCTAAGTTATCTAAACGTTTGTCTTGAAAAGTCGCGATCGCAAAATTAACGGGTGGAATCAAATCACCCATTAAATGACTCAAAACCGAAGTTTCACGGCGCTTTAAATCGTACTTCCCACCGACTAAACGAGCCGTTCTTTTATAAATTTGTTGCCAGGAAAATCGGGCTGGATGCGCCACACAAACTTGCTCGGCATAGACTTGTTGATAACCGGCTGCGGCCACTCGCTGTCCCCAGTCTAAATCGCCACTTGATTTGACTTCAGCATTAAAATGGCCTACTGTATCCATTACTTTTTTATAAGTAAATAAATTGGCAGTCGCACCGTATTGCTCCTTTTCTACATATTTTCTTTGCTCAAAAGCTGTAACTTTTTCAAACAATTCTACCGGAGTCAAACGTTGAGAATTTTGAAAGAAAAGCTCGATTTTACCCGCAACCAAGCCACAATCGGGAACAGATTGTAGCTGCTGCACTCCGGCTTCTAGCCACTGAGTTGCGGGGATACAATCCGCATCGGTAAACGCCAGAATTTCCCCTTGAGCAAGGCTAATTCCGCGATTACGAGCTGCATAAGAACCAGGAGTTTTTTCGACGGTTAAACGGGCTTGAGGGTAAGACTGAACAAGGGCTGCAATCCTTTGGGCTTCTTGAGTCTCAGAGTCATTATCCACCACAATAATTTCATAACAATCTTGGGGATAACTTTGTTGAGAAAGGGCTTCTAAACAAGTTTTGAGTCTTGGGGAATCGTTGTACACGGGAATAATAATGGAAACCCAAGGACAAGATACAGCGTTCATTATTTCAGTCTTACTTTTGGCTCAATTCAATATTAATCCCGCACTTTCTCTAGAGAAATTTCTCTTTGGGATAATTGTGCAGCTTCGGGGCTGATTGCTCCCTGCTCTTTTTTACTTTTCCATTGTTCTTTGGTGAAGTCTTCGTGATAGGAACGTTCTACATTCACATTCCATAGATCGTGATTTTCACCCGCAATATTTTTCGCAGCCAAGATAGCGGTCAACATGGAATGATCCTGGTTGTTGTAGCGGTGCATTCCATTACGGCCAATGGTTTGCAAATTTTCAAAAGTTTTGAGATAGTCTTGCAGAACTTGAAGATTTTGGCGATATTCACCATCGTAAACAGGATAAGCTTTGTGTTGACGAATGGTTGTACCGTCTTTGATTTGATCGAGACTATCAACTAAGCCCAAACCGACAATTTCGCGACTGGCTAATTCAATTAGTTCGGCTTCGGATTTTTCCCAAAGTTCATCCCCTTCACTGCAAAAGTATTCCATTCCTACACAAGTTTTTTGAGGGTCGGGAACCATTTCAGGACTCCAGTTTTTGAAGTTTTGGATGCGACCGACTCGGAAGTGGGGACTGTGAATATATATCCAGTTATCGGGGAAAAGATTGGGTTGGTCAATGATCAGGGGAACAATCAAAAAGTCGCGGTACTTTAAGTTTTTAGCGGCTTGTAAGATGTGGTCGGGGGGTTGAGGATTGAGCCGTTGTACTAACTGAGTAATCGGCATACTCGAAACGAAATCTTTGGCGGTATGTTGGGTAATGCGATCGCCAGAACCCGTAACTACGTTGGTAATGCGTTTCCCTTCGCGATCGAGACGCAAGACAGCCGTATCGAGATGAACAGTATTCCCTTGCTCGTTGAGGATATCTTGAAAACGCTCCCACATCATCCCCGGCCCTAAACGAGGATATTCAAATTCTTTGATTAAGGTTTTAGTATTATTAACTTTAAAAAGTGCATTCAGAACGGCTTTTTTGAGGGATAAACCTTTGATTCTTTGAGCCGCCCAATCCGCTTGGATTTTGTCGCACTCAATTCCCCAAACTTTTTCGGTATAAGTTTTAAAGAAGATACGGTATAACCGCCGACCAAAGCGATTGGTTACCCATTGCTCTAAGTTGTCTTCGACGGGATGAGGAAAGAGTTTGGTTTTACAATAACTTGCTAAAATTAAAGCACTGTTTCTTAAGCCTAAATTGCTTAAAGCGTTGTAGGGTTCGAGGGGATAACTAAAAAATTTACTGTCGTAATAAATGCGCGATAAACGAGGCACTTTAATCATGTCTGAAGCCAGAACTTCATGCCATAATTGTTGTACTTCTGATACCTTGGTGAAGAAACGATGACCGCCGATATCAAAGCGATAACCTTTGTAGGTTTCAGTCCGGGAAATACCGCCAACTTGACTACTTTTTTCGAGGGTGATAGAGGTGATATTTTTCTTGGCAAGTTCGTAAGCGGCAGTCAGACCCGCCGGACCACCACCAATAATGACAACTTCAGGATTATTCATCAGTATTTTATAAAGTTAGTTTGTTAATTTGAGTTGGAAAAATGAGTTCAACAAAATCGGCATTAAGTAGAATTTTGTAACATTGATTGTGTCATTCTTTTAGGGGACAAGGGTTGCTCAATCCGTTACTTTACTTATGTAACATTACATAAAATTCAAACAAAATATATCTTTCTTGAGATAGAATTCCCAATTTTCAAAATATCTTTAAAAATAAGGGCTTTATTGTAAAGTTTTGATGAAGTTGAGAAGTTAGTAGTTAAGATCACACAAAAAAAGGATTTTGTATATTAGTTGCCTGTCTTTTGATCAACAATGAGATGAAATTATGCTGTATTTTTTGGGAGCTTGGCTGTTATTAACGGTTATTTGTGGCGTGATGGGCTTGGGCTGGCTCAATTGCTGGCGTGCTGCGGGTTTTGACCGTTTAGGCGATCGCGTTATTGCCGCCCAGTGGTTGGGATTGGTAACGATCGCGATCGCCCTACTAACGACATCTTTATTTGTACCACTCTCCGCCGGAGTCGGCAGCGCGATCGCGGCTTTGGGCGTGGGTTTGGCGTTGTTATTGCCCGCCACTCGGACAGAGATCGCCCACATTACATCTCGTTTGAATCGCAGGTTATACGGTCAATTTCTACTCATTCTCTTGATAGCGGCCCAGTCAATGAGCGGTCAAATTACCTGGATTGACACGGGTTTATATCATTACGGCATGATTCGCTGGTTGTCCGATTATGGGGCTGTACCTGGGGTTGCTTTAATTCACAGTCGTTTTGGCTGGCCGTCGGCTTGGTTTGCTTTCGCGGCCCCTTTTAATCCCGAAATTGCCAATACCCGAGGTACGGCGGTGGCCAATGGCTTTCTTCTTGTTCTCGCGATCGCCCATTGGTGGCTGTGTTTGCGGCATCTACTGCAAAAAGATGCCAAACTCAGGGATTGGTTTGTGATTTTTATGTATCCGTTCTTGCTGGGGTTGTTTGTTTGCGGTCGTCTTTACCCAGAGATGCTGCGTTTAACTTGGACATTTACCAACATCATCATGTCTGCTTCTAATGATTTTGTGGTGATGATGTTAATTGTGATGGTGAGTTGGAGCATTCTGGCGATCGCGGGGAGAGGAAATTCGTCTTCTGGCGATCGCGCTCATTTTGGGAGTTATCTCGTTCCCTTCTTTTTGGGAACCGCCGCTTGTGCGATGAAACTTTCGGCATTACCCTTGATTCCCGTAGCGGGTTTATTTTATCTCACTGCTCGTCCTTGGCGATGGCGGCGGTTGTTGTGGCTCGGTTTAATTTTAGCGGCATTTCTGCTGCCTTATATGGCTTTTGGGGTGGTAACTTCCGGTTGTCCTTTGTCCCCTTCGCGGGCTTTTTGTTTTGATTTGCCTTGGACGGCGGCTTTACCCGAAGATGTAGAGAAAAGTTTGGGGTTTCAAGAAGGCACTTGGCAGGATTGGTATGGCGAGAGTGAGCCTGCATCTAATACCTTTTATTGGTTTTGGGCATTTCGCCAGTGGTTTGAAAGCGCGACCTTACTGGGATTATCAACGATTTTGTCTTTGATAAGTTTGCTAATAGGGGGAATTATAACCATCCGGCGCAAAGATTTGCTCAAAAGCGACCAATACGGTCAATTATGGGTTGTTTTTGTCGCGATCGCGGGACTGAGTTTTGTGTTGTGGCGATCGCCTTTGCTGCGCTTTGGTTGGGGCTATTCGGTAGTAATTCCAGCGATGTTTTGTGCGAGTTGGTGTCATTGGCATTATGGGCGTTTTCTGCCTATATTCGGTCGTGTTTTGGCAATATCTGGTAAAGTTAGGCAAAAAATCCTCCAATTTCTATTTTGGGGCATCACTGCTTTTATTATCTTCCAAAGCGTGGCGTGGTCTTGGATTGTGATGCCCCGACCCTTGTTAACTGTGAAGGTAGTCCCCGCCCAAGTTAATGATGTGCGGTATTTTTATCCGGTCGAACAGGTCTTTTATTCGCGAGAAATGCTATGTTGGGGCGCACCCATTCCCTGTACGGAATATGAAGAACCGCAACAAAATAACGTGAAGTTGCGCCGTCCTGAAAAGGGGATTGCGGGGGGCTTTGTCCGGGCAGATTATGAAGCCGAGGACTGATTTTCGAGGGCGCTTATTAACTCGTCTTTGTTCATGTTGCTGCGTCCAGAGATGTCGCGATCGCGAGCTAGGTCGTATAATTCGGCTTTGGTCAAGTCGGCTAAACTGTCTTCATCTTGCTCCATTTCAGCCATAGCCTGTTTCACCGCCGGAGTCCATTCTACATACTGCTCGCCGTTTTGAGATTGCTTTTGTTTGCGTTGTTCGACCTCCTGCTTTTCCGCTTCGCTCAGACGTTCCCAAACGGCTTTGGGCAAATAACGCTGGGTTTTACCGTCTTTTCTGGCTTGAGCATCCCCCGATTGCGTTTGCCAATCTTGCTCAGACCACTGTTCTAAAGACTTGGCCGCTTCGTCCTTTTCCCCTTGATAGCCGCCCCCTTGCTTTTCGTATTCTTGCACCAAAAGCTGACTTTTGCGGGCTGACCATTGACCCGGTTTGCCGCCTTTATCCGACTCCATCAACTCGTCTTTGATTTGCTGACGCAGTTGGGGTTTGGTGTATTTTTTCTGACTCATATTTTGCGTTCTATCCTACTTTCTCGATCTTAAAATCCCCGGCTCGACCTGACCTCTGTCCCTAGAGCGACCCGTTATTGGCACGATCGCTTGTTATGTTTTTCCGAGAATTTACGGGTTTTTCGCGATCGACAATCTGCCATTCTCTGACTCAAAAAGCGGTACTATCGTTAAGGACAGTTTGCCAACCAGGGTAATTGGTCGTTGATTTATGCCAAAAGCTTCTATTATCGGATTAGGGCGATCGGGAATTGCCGCCGCCAAATTGTTAAATCAGCAAGGCTGGGACGTTACCTTAAGCGATCGCGCCACTTCAGAAAGTTTAATTCCCCGACAACAACAACTCACGGCTGAAGGAATTACCGTCAAGCTCGGAGATAATTTCGCGCTCCCGACTCCATCTTCTCTAGATTTAATTGTTGTGAGTCCGGGGGTTCCCTGGGATATTCCGGTTTTAGGGCAAGCGCGATCGCACCAAATTGATACCATCGGTGAAATGGAACTGGCTTGGCGTAACCTCAAACAGTTTCCTTGGGTGGGCATTACCGGAACCAATGGCAAAACCACCACTACGGCGTTAACGGCGGCGATTTTCCAAGCGGCAGGACTTCAAGCCCCCGCTTGCGGTAATATCGGCGATGCGGCTTGCGAGTTAGCCCTGAAAAATACTAAATTTGATTGGATTATTGCTGAAATTAGCAGTTATCAAATAGAGTCTTCTTGTGAACTTGCCCCCCAGATTGGCTTATGGACAACCTTCACCGCCGATCACCTCAAACGCCACTATACCCTGGAAAATTATTACAAGATCAAGGCTTCCTTGCTGGCGCGATCGCAGCAACAGGTGTTTAATGGCGATGACCCCTATCTGTGCAATGTGGGCTTGAGTCAGTGGCCGCAAGCGGTGTGGACGAGCGTCAAAGGGCGCGATCGCTTGTTATGTCCGCCCCAACGAGGGGTTTACCTGGATGCCGACGAGCAGATTGTGGCGTTTGACGAACCCATTGTTAACGCCAATTTACTCAAAATGGTAGGTTCCCACAACCGCCAGAATTTACTGCTGGCCGTGGCTGCGGCTCGTTTGGCCGGAATTGACAAAAACGCGATCGCCCACGCCTTAGAGACGTTTCCCGGTGTGCCTCATCGCTTAGAAAACATCTGCACCCATAACCAGGTTGACTTTATCAACGACAGCAAAGCCACCAACTACGATGCCGCCCAAGTGGGGTTAGCATCGGTGAAAGCCCCGGCAATTCTGATCGCTGGAGGGGAAGCCAAAGCCGGAGAAGATACCGCCTGGATCGCAACCATCCACGAAAAAGCAGCGAAGGTATTATTAATTGGTAATGCTGCCTCTCAGTTTGCCCAACGCTTACAGGAATCCGGTTACAAAGATTTTGAGATTGTCGAAACCCTCGAAAATGCCGTGACGCGATCGCGAGAGTTAATCCAATCCCTAGATGTCGCCGTGGTTTTGCTGTCTCCTGCTTGTGCCAGTTTCGATCAATATCGCAGTTTTGAACATCGGGGCGATCGTTTTCGCGAGTTATGTTTGCAATTGTGATTTGTTGTTGGTTGTTGGTTGTTGGTTGTTGGTTGTTGGTTGTTGGTTGTTGGTTGTTGGTTATTGGTTGTTGGTTATTG
>Ga0207419_1002057_pt1 | contig 13777 bp, 9 predicted proteins | sample ElkSloMetagenome_4_FD_184723 | JGI IMG/M metagenome (GOLD analysis project Ga0207419, IMG submission 184723) | Hot spring microbial communities from Elkhorn Slough, Monterey Bay, USA - MD2A (version 2) | ecosystem: Environmental > Aquatic > Marine > Intertidal zone > Estuary: Microbial mat ... | reverse complement strand
CATTCCCGGGTTAAGGCAGGCTATTCGAGAATTTCCAGCTGACCTTATTGCTGCCTCTTCTTTTCCTTTATTACACATGTTTTCTGCTTTAGGCAGCGCCCAAGAAACTGGACGCCCTTGTGTCTTCTATGGCGGTTTACATCCGGAGGATGATTGGGGATATCAGCGTCCCATGATCTATCGTGCTATTGAACAGTCTACTTATATTGCTTATACAAAATTTGAAGCTGATTACGTCATTCAACAGGGGGCATCCCCAGAACGTGTATTCGTAGTAGGTCTGGGAGTAGATCCAGAACCCTTTGAACAAGTTTCCTCCAATGAAGCCAAACAGCGTCTGGGTTTTGACCATAAACCAGTAGTCGGGTTTATCGGTCAGTTAGGGGGTCATAAAGGCGTAGATACGATATTGAAAGCCATGCCTATTGTATGGCAAGTTGTGCCTGACGCTCATCTATTAATTGCCGGGGCACGTACCATGTTTGCAGCGAAATTGGAGCAACTTATTCAATCTTGGTCTAAAGAGGAACAAGATAAAATTAAATTGTATTATAATTTCTCGAATGAAGAGAAACCGGCTTTGTTTGCTGCCGTCGATGTATTTGCTTATCCGTCGGGTTACGAGTCTTTTGGTATAGCGTTTTTGGAAGCTTGGGCAGCGAGTAAACCTGTAATTGGTTGCCGAAGAGGAGCCGTACCATGGGTAATCAATGCAGGAAAAGATGGATTGCTAGTGGATTACCAAAGCGAGCAAATGTTAGCTGAGGCAATTATAATGCTCTTGAAGAATCCTGTCTGGGCAAAAGAATTGGGAGAAGTTGGACATAAAAAGGTTTTATCAGACTACACCTGGACAAAAGTAGCTCAAAACTTTAGACAAGTCTATGTAAATGCTAAGCAGAAACCATTGATTCGCCAATCTCTAACTTAGACAGTGAAACTTATAAATTTGTGCTTTAGTTAAGAAGAGTGTTGTCTTTACTATGAAACTATCTGTAGTTATACCTTGCTTTAATGAAATAGGAACTATCGAGCAAGTTGTTAAAGCTGTTAAAGCATCCCCGGTTAAAAATTGTGAAATAATCATAGTCGATGATTGTTCGACAGATGGTACTCGCCAACTCCTTAAATCTCATATAGAATCCCAGATTGACAGAGTTATTTACCATAGAAACAATAAGGGTAAAGGTGCTGCTTTACGCACTGGTTTTATGGCGGCAACAGGAGATATTGTTGTTGTCCAAGACGCTGATTTGGAATACGATCCGCAAGAGTATCCTTTATTAATAGATCCGATATTAAAAAATAAAGCCGATGTAGTATATGGATCTCGGTTTTTAGGTTCTGCACCTCATAGGGTTGTGTATTATTGGCATCGGGTAGGTAATGGTTTTTTAACAACTTTATCCAATATGTTTACTAATATTAATTTAACCGATATGGAAACCTGTTATAAAGCCTTCAAGCGAGAAATAATTGAATCTATTAAAATAGAAGAAAGTCGCTTTGGAGTAGAACCGGAAATAACAGCAAAAATCGCCAAAATGAATTGCCGCATTTATGAAATTGGCATATCCTACTATGGTCGCACCTATAAAGAAGGTAAAAAAATAGGCTGGAAAGATGGGTTTTGGGCAATTTTTTGCATACTCAAATATAATTTATTCTCCTGGTAGCAAAACAAACAAGGTAAACCCATGACTAAATCAAAATTCAAAAACATTTTTTTGTCAAAACTATCATTTTCTTTAGGGATTTATGTGTCGGTATGCATTATTGGTATTGGCATGGCTTTCTATCCCACCTTTCTTAGCGGTTTCTCATCCATGCAAAACGATGTAGGAGATACAAGATTAAACAATTATTTTCTAGAACATTCTTTTCAAGTCTTTTTCAATAAAGACTATGTTGGTGGTTTATGGTCGCCAGCATTCTTTTATCCCTATAAGCAAGTCTTAGCTTTTTCAGATAATTTATTTGGATCAGCACCTATATACTGGTTTTTTAGAGCATTCCTATCATCAGATGTAGCATTTACTTTCTGGATGATAACTGCCTGTCTCCTCAATTTTGTTAGTTTCGCATTTTTGTTAAAACAATTTAAAATAAACCCATTCTTAATTGCTTTAGGTTCTTTTATATTCGCCTTTGGTATGCCCAGAATTGCTCAGCTTGGGCATCAGCAATTACTTCCTCAGTTTTTTACTCCCTTGGTGTTCTGGATAATGTGGAACTTTATTAAGCGACCCCAGAGGAAGAGTTTAATAATGCTACTGATACTGGTCTATTTACAGGTGCTTGCAGGCATATATTTGGGATGGTTTTTATTGTTTAGTCTAGTTATATTCCTTGGCGTAAATTACAGCTTGTCCTCGAAATACCTAACTAAATTTATTGCCTACTGCAAAAGTGATAGTAAATCCATTGTTGCTATTACAGTAAGTTGGGTTAGCTTAATGATTCTTACCTTATTGCCTTATCTAAAAGCTAAATCAGTTCTTGGTTCAAAGTCTTACTCGGAAGTAGACACAATGCTTCCAAGACTTGCCTCTTGGTTTTCTGCTCCACCGGGTAGTCTTTGGTCTCCTTTATTAAAATGGGTTTCTCAAGATTTACCCTGGGTACATGAACACTATATGTTTGCCGGATTGACCATTATTTTGTTAACTGGATTATCTGTTTACACAGTAATTTGTTTAAAAAATTCACTAAACCCGGAAAAGCTGTTACTCGTCAATAGTTGTTTACTAGTTTTTCTGATTATTTTTTGTCTTTCACTACGTCTGCCTTTCGGATTATCACTGTGGAGAATAATTTATGAAATTGTTCCAGGAGCTTCTGTAATCAGAGCAGTAACAAGAATATGGACAATTTCTTACTTCTATCTGTTGGTGGCTGTGACCGTATGTATTGATTTTTTACTACGGGCAAAAATATCTAACAAACAATGGCGTCAGTTAGCAGCCAGCGTACTATGTTTAATAGGAATAGCAGAGCAAATTATATTCGGCTTACCTGCTTATGAGAAAGCACCTTTAAAACAGAAAACAACAGAAATTAGTGAACTGATAAAAGGCTGTGATATAGCTTATCTATCGTTAAATCCTGCAATACCATTTTATATAGATCATTTATCTGCTATGTGGGCTGGTATCGAGGCTAATGTACCAGTTATTAATGGCTATTCCGGAAATGTCCCTCCTGACTATGGTAACGATCCTAAGAGTACAGCGCAGGTGGTACACTGGCTCGATTCGGTGGGTAACAATTCTCCCAGTAAACTATGTATTATCTCGCGCCAACCGTTAGATAAACAAGATAATCTGATTTCTAGATACACTATTCAGAAAAACATTAGTTTTTCCGGTAATTTTATATCTTACCTGATTAATTTACCTATTAACAAAATATTTTCTCAAGAAATAAAATTATTTGATTTTCCTGATACCGTTGAAACCAATTCAGTCATTAAATTACCAGTGATAGTAAAAAATACCAGCAACTTTTTATGGTCGCCGAAAGGCGATCACCCTACAAATTTTTCTTATCGCTGGCTAGATGCCAACGGCAAGTTAGTCGTTTTTGATGGAGATGGCGATCGCACGGTACTTCCTTGGGAGCTAGAACCCGGAGATTCGGTTGCACTAAATGCATTCATTAAAACTCCTGGAACTTTAGGAAAGTATCAGCTAATTTTGACGATGGTAAAAGAAAAAGTGGCTTGGTTTAGCGAACGAGAAACTCAATCCACTAAAGTTAATATCACTGTAGTATCTCCTTAAATATTGAATTATGAAACTGCCAGAAAAAATCAAATTTGTGTTAACAGCTAGGACTATAGAATTTACCTTAATTATTATCGGATTTTTTGTTTTTTGGTTTTGCTCTAAATTTGAAATTTCTGGTGATGGAGAAATAAGATTTAATGCAATTATACAACTTATAGAGAATCAAGAAATATCGGATATTAAGTATTCGATAATTGGTTCTATTTTTTCTTTGCCTTTATACTTTTTAGGCTGGTTATATAAATCTCCAGAGTATTTTTTGATGCGTTATAATTTAATTTTATTTATCGTAGCAATTATTATTGCTTATAAAATTTTAATAGACCATCTGGATGGAGGCATTGTTCGTAAGTTTGTTCTACTAGTTATGACAGCCTCTATGTTTCCTCACCATGTAAGGCATTACTATGGAGAAGTTTTCACTTCTCTCTCTGTTTTTGTCGGTGTTTTGGGAGTAACTCTCAGCAACACAGGGCTGGGATGGTTACCCTTAATTTTAGGAACGGCTAACACTCCGGCTAGCATTTTGGGTCTGGCACTTATAGTAATAAAACGTGCAGGTAAAAGCCATCGTTGGAGATATTTTTTATATTTTAATTTAACTGTACTAATTATTGTTTTAGAATCGTGGATTCGCCGAGGGAGTATTTTCGCTAGTGGCTATGAAAATGACAGGGGTTTTGAAACTATTCTACCGTTTTCTGGAAAACCTGGGTTTAGCTATCCATTTTTCTTGGGTTTAATCTCTATTTTTTTCTCCTTTGGTAAGGGTATTATTTTCTATGCACCTGGACTATTGCTTTCCCTTAAACCTTATTTATCCGTTATAAACCCCAACGTAGTTACCAGCCATAGACTTATCCTCTGGTATCTCGCAGGACTGGTGATTGTATATTCAAGTTGGTGGAGCTGGTATGGCGGTTTTTTTTGGGGATCTAGATTTTTTCTGGTTGCATCGATTACAGCTTCTTTTAGCTTAGCATTTTACTGTCACTATAGAAGTAAAAAAATTATTCCTAGTTTAATAACATTAATGATGCTAATTTGGTCTACCTGGGTAGGTATTAATGGTGCTATTTTTGGTCAGTATGGTCTCGACATTTGTTTCAGAAATAATTATGAGTTAGAATTTTTGTGTTGGTATGTACCCGAATTTAGTCCTTTGTTTCATCCATTTATAAAAAATAAGATTTTAGCCGATAATGAATTGATAATAATAGGCTATAATTTTTTGGTTTTTATTTATTTGTCTACACCTATTTTATACTTAATTTTTAAGAAATAATTTAACACAATAAAGGAAATAAAGAAAGAATACTTAGATTTTAAAAAATGGCGTTTTTAATTAATGAAGGCAATCCTCTTAAAAATAGCTGTAAACCTTTGCCAAAAATCCGCCATATCGCATTGAGTCAATGGGTTAGCTATACAGCGCTTCGCGCTGTCATGAAGTACAGTAAGTAGATCAAAGTCCCCCTTTTTAAGGGGGATTTAGGGGGATCGACAATGTACCACATAGCAGAGCAAACTGCTGTATCCTATACTGACTCGCAAAACAAACCTAGTGCCAGCCAAAAGGCGAGTGTGATTTACTTCCTTACAGTTAACTACTATTCAACTCCGCTAATTGAGCAACTTCTCCGTTCAATTCCAACTAACCTAGACATTTCGTACAAAATTGTCATCGTTAATAACTCAATCGAAGACTCAACGCTTCAACAACTTCAGACACCATTCCTCCAGATTCTGCAAGCCCCAACTAACTTGGGTTTCGGCAAAGCTTGTAACCTGGGACTACACTGGATCTATTCTCAAGACTCCAATGCTATCGTCTGGATTATCAACCCCGACACCTATCTGCCCGAAAATACCCTGGAAAAAGTCCCTGTTTTCTTTCAATCCCATCCAGAGGTTTCCATTCTCGGCACCCTCATCTACACCCCTACTGGCGATATTTGGTTCGCTGGCGGTCGATTTGTCCCTAAACGTGGTGCTATTGTTTCCATAGACTTACTGTCCTGTGATCCAGAAGCTACTTACATCCCCTGTGACTGGGTGAGTGGCTGTAGCTTACTTCTGAACCTGCACCACTTTCAAACTTGCCCCCAATTTGATCCGGCTTACTTCCTTTACTATGAAGACTTCGACTTCTGTCGCCGCTATGCTATGCAGGGTCATCAGATTTCCATTACCAGTCAATTCGCAGTCATTCACCAACCCTCCTCAATCACAAATCGTCATATCGCCCAAAAATATAAGCACAGCACCTATAGCTACTTATTCACTCTAGAACGGTACACCAACTCATTTATTTTCCTAATGCGATTTGGGCGACTTCTCTTTTATGCTTTTATCTTACTAGTCCTCAAACCTCAAACCGCGCTTGGTAAACTAGCTGGCATATTCTACTATCTGAGGCGAGTGCTGTAAAATTGTTTGAGCTAGCAGACAAAATACCGCTCAATAGCGCCATTCTTAAAAGTTCGGGCATTGCGGGGAAAGTATGGTCGGGATTGAAGAGGACAAGCAAATGAAATACGACAACGATTCCTAAAATCAATCCAATCTTAAACGGCGGCCCTTGTATTCTCGGTTTACTCACTTGATATACAGTTTATTCGTTGAGACAGTGTGAGTTGAGTTTATTTACACTGAGAGTACCTTAGAAACCGGATGTTTTGTTCACTTGGGCAAATCATCTCGCCTTCGGAACCTGATATTACCCAGAAAGGTCAATCGGTGAAACCGTCCCGTGTAGCAACTGTGATTTATTTGGTAGTCTTTTATTGTGGTGTGTGAATTGAACAGCGACGCAATTAGCGTCAGTTGATGTCCTCTAGAGGTTACTAAAACCGTACTGGTGTGATGAGTGAGATCGCGATTTCATTGACAAATGTCTCCAAGTGCTACAAGCGCTATAACCGTCCCCTAGATAGACTCAAAGAAATAGTACTGCCAGGAAAGAGCCGCGCCCAAGCGTTTTGGGCATTGCGCGATATTAACCTGGACGTTACCCCAGGGGAGACTTTGGGTATTGTGGGACAGAATGGTTCAGGGAAAAGTACCCTGCTACAGATCATAGCCGGAACCCTTACACCAACCACCGGTGAGGTGTGGGTTAATGGTCGAGTTTCCGCCTTGCTGGAACTCGGTAGTGGGTTCAACCCAGAGTTTACCGGACGGCAGAATGTCTTTTTTAATGGTCAAATTCTGGGATTAAGTCGGGAAGAGATAGAAGCAAAGTTTGATAGCATTGCGGCGTTTGCTGATATCGGTGATTTTCTCGACCAACCCGTCAAGACTTATTCCAGTGGAATGGTTGTCCGGCTAGCTTTTGCTGTGGTGGCAAATATCGATCCCACCATATTAATCGTAGACGAAGCCTTAGCTGTTGGTGATGCCCGATTCCAAGCGCGTTGTATGAAACGAATTCGCCAGCTTAAAGAGCAAGGAGTGACCATTCTTTTTGTCTCCCACGATTCAGCCAGCGTTAAAATGCTCTGTAATCGGGCGGCGTTGATGAATTCGGGTTTAATCATTGAGGTGGGTACTCCTAAAACAGTCATTGACCATTATATTGCTCTATTGAGTTCAGAGAATACACAAAATAATCAAGAGATTTTTTCAGCCAGAAAAAGACTTGAGTTTAATCAGGGAAACCAATCCTTTAATCAAAGGGATTGTTTCCAAAAACATAGACATGGCAACCAACTCGCTGTCATCAATGATGTCAATATTTTAGATGTCAATAACCGCCCCGTAAAAGTTATCAAAACAGGAGCGTCATTTCAGGTTTGGATTCGCTTACAGGTCAAAGCTAAGTTATCTGATCTGGTCATAGGTATTTCCATTAGAAATCTTATGGGGTTAGTGATGTATGGAACAAATACCAAATTAATGAACTGCCAATTACCTAAATCAGACATTGGACAGAAGGTGATTGTTCGATTTCAACTCCCTTGTTATCTGCATAAAGGAGTTTACACAGTAACCGTAGGCATCCATTCTGAGGAAGGATTTAGTTATGATTGGATTGATGATTTAGCGGTTTTTGAAGTGGTTAATGGCAATCACTGTGAAGGAATTGTCGATCTAAATCCGAGCATAAAAATTGATGTAGAGACTGATGACGTTCTTTGTCTAATGTCTTAAAATTTTAGGTAAGTACCTGGACATAAATTCTGTATGCTGTACCAAGAAATGTGAAGAAAGCCGCTCAATCCTTACTTTTGCCTAATCTCAACCGTTAACTTTAATCAAAGTCCGACTACTTATCCGGTTATGATTGAATCCAATAATTCAGAAATTAATGTTGATCGATTGATCAAAAAAATTAGAGAAGAGGTTGCTAGTCGTCAGCCTATTTCGGGGAGAAATTTAGAGACAATAAAAGTTGCCTCAGTCAATCAGACTCTAACTATAAACCATATAGAGAATTTACTGCATAACGCTCAGTTAAAGTCTCAGATTCGTACCGATTTTCCTAAAAAACTGAACCGTTTCCCCTTTTCTCTAAGCCAACCGTTGCAGAAATTGGTGCTAAAGCTGTACTCGTTTCTATTTAAAGAGCAACGAGCGATTAATTTTTCTTTAATTGAAGCCATCAGAGAGTCTTTGACACTAAACCGAAAACTCATTGATCAAGTAATGGATCTCCAAGGACAAGTCATGGATATTCAAGGGCAAGTATTGAATCTCCAAGGGCAAGTGAAGGAAATGAGCGCCCATCTTACTGTAACAGAAAAGCATTTCAAAGAACAGTTGCACGCTATGGATGAGCGTTCTATCAAAAACGATAGCTATCTCAAGAATGACTTAACGCAACAGAAACGATTAATTACCTTATTTTTAGAAAAAGCACAACAGCGTTTTCCGGAACCTTTCAGTCCAGAGCAACTGCAAACTTTGGTCAATGAATATCCGCACCAACTCGATGCCTTTTATGTGGCTTTTGAAGACAAATTTAGGGGAAGTCGCGAGGAGGTTCGGAATACGTTAAATGTCTACCTACCCTTGATTGAAAATGCCAAACTTGGTACACCAGAATCCCCCATTTTAGATGTGGGTTGCGGTAGGGGTGAGTGGCTAGAATTGCTGCGTGAATCGGGATATTCAGCGCGGGGGATAGATAGTAATAACGTGATGGTAAACGAATGTCATGCTCGATGTCTTGAGGTTAGCCAAGGAGACGCGATCGCGTATTTACAGAATTTGCCTGATCATAGTTTAGGGGCAGTCACTGGCTTTCATTTGATTGAACACTTACCGTTTGCCGTTCTCATGAAACTATTCGATGAGACGATGCGGGTTTTGCAGCCCGGTGGGTTGATCATCTTTGAAACACCAAACCCCCGCAATCTTTTCGTCGGATCAGGAGATTTTTACCGCGATCCCACTCATGTCAATCCCATCCATCCTGATACAATTGCTTACATCGCCATCTTAAAAGGTTTTATGAATGCCGAGTCCTATTTTTTTGCCGAACAAGACAATCGGTCACAACTTTTAGCCTCATCAAACGTGAAATTTGATACCTTAGAGAGTTATCTGAGTATTTCTCGTGACTTTGCTTTAATTGGGTACAAGCCATGAGAATTGCGATCGCGACGGTTCAAGTCCCGTTTATTCGTGGCGGTGCCGAGATGTTGGCGGCGGGTTTAGTTGAGGCTATCCGCCAAGCCGGTCATGAAGCGGACGTTATATCCATGCCCTTTCATTTTTATCCGGTGAGGGAAGTGCAACGGAGTATGGAGATATGGAATAGTGAGAATTTTGCCGCGATCAATGGCTATAATATTGATTTAGCGATTTGCTTAAAGTTCCCTACCTTTTATCTAAAACATTCGGATAAAGTGGCTTGGATTATTCACCAACATCGTGCCGTTTATGACCTGTGGGATACTCCGTTTACCCAAGGGTTATCTGATAGTGATGAAGGCAAACAGTTAAGAAAAGAGATTATCCAACGGGATACACACGCCTTCCAAGGGTTTAAAAAGGTATTTACTATTGCCAAAACTGTTTCTCATCGGTTGCACTCTTTTAATCAAATTGACTCAACTGCCCTCTATAATCCGCCCAAACTCGCAAATTATTTTTACACAGCTACCGCTGAACCCTATATTTTTTTCCCCAGTCGGCTAGAAACTCTCAAGCGACAGGATCTATTGATTAAAGCGATGACCTATGTTAAATCACCAACAGTGGCTTTACTGGTAGGAGAGGGTGGACAAAGACCCCATTTCCTGCAAATGATTGAGGAGTTTGACCTACAGCAACGAGTGAAACTAATGGGACGAATTAGCGATGAAGATATGTTAGCCTTTTATGCTCACTGTTTAGGTGTATTTTTTGGGGTTCACAATGAAGATTATGGCTATGTCACATTGGAAGCCATGTTAGCAGCAAAGCCAGTGATTACTTGTACCGATTCTGGCGGTTCACTGGAGTTCGTGATTAATCACCAAACTGGGTTAGTCGTTGAACCTGAACCTGAAGCGATCGCTCAGGCGATTGATCAGTTATACTTCAATCAAAAAACAGCGGCACAAATGGGGAGAGCCGGATTAGAACGCTATCAGTCTCTGAATATATCCTGGGAAAATGTGGTGCAGAAACTTTTATATTAAATCTTGAGGTTCACGATGAAGGCTTTGTTCAAAATTATCTCCAAATTCAATCCCATTAAACCAGATAACTCGAACTATATCTATCGCCCCAACGTGATTCCTCTGAGTTTTACCGCTGGTATGGCAGCACTTGAACAATCAGGATGGAAGGTTGTCCCGACAGCCATTGACAATACGTCACCGACGAAAGTTCGTAATATTCTCAGACTGGCTCACGAGGCGGGGATGAAGTTGTGTGAGTATGATATTAATCAGGATGATTATAAAACATACGTTGATCATGCCGAATACAAAACCAGGTATCCTGACTACTATCGGGGTAATCAAGTTGAAAAATATCTTGAGCATTATCTTACCCTTACTCTATTAAACGTGAGCGCGGAAGACATATTTATAGATATCGCCAGTGAACAGTCTCCCATCCCAGAAATTTATCACCGACTAACGGGTGCGACGACCTATAGCCAAGATATTATGTACCCACCGGGAATTAAGGGCAATCAAATTGGCTCAGATGCCTGTTCTATGCCTGTACCCGATAATTTTGCTTCCAAGGCGGCTTTAACTTGCTCTCTCGAACATTTTGAAGCCGATGCAGATACTCGCTTATTTGATGAATTATCTCGCGTTCTCAAGCCCGGTGGGAAAGTTTGTGTGGTTCCTTTTTACCTCTATGAACAAGCGGCAACTCAAACCGATCCCACAGTCAGTGCGGCAGCGGGTGTCGTCTTTGATCCAGATACAACCCTATACTGCGCTCAAGGCTGGGGAAACCGACATGGGAGATTTTATAGTCCCGATTCTTTTTACCAACGAATTATTCAACCCGTCCAAGATAAGTTCAAATTTGACGTTTACTATCTAAAAAATGCTGCTGATATCGATTCATCGGTTTACGCTCGCTTTGCCTTGACAGCGACCCGTTTATAAGGTATGAAAATTGCGATTATTGCTCCGAGTTCGGTTCCGTTTACAATTGGGGGTGCGGAAAATCTCTGGTGGGGACTCTTAAATTCAATTAACCAGGATACTCCCCATCAGGCGGAGTTGATTAAGTTACCCAGTCCCGAAGGGAATTTCTGGGAAATCGTCGAGAGTTATCAGCATTTCTGTCAATTAGATTTAACTTATTTTGATTTAGTCCTATCCACGAAATACCCAGCTTGGATGGTAAACCATCCTAATCATTTATGTTATATGCAGCATCGGCTGCGGGGATTGTACGATACCTATTCTCTGGGAGGATGTACCGATTTAAATGTACAGTATCCCCAAGAGGTTATTGCTATTCAGCAATTTATGAGTGTGAACCAGGGGAGGCGCTCTAGTTTAAACGATTTCTTTCTCAAATTAGCGGCGCTACGGGCAAAGGTGGATTCAACGTCCGAGTATTTAACCTTTCCGGGACCCTTGATTCGGGACATTGTGCATTTTTTAGATGGGGTAGGCTTGGCGAAAACTGCCATTAAAAACTATGCGGCAATTTCTTATACTGTGGCAAATCGTAACACTTATTTTCCGGTCGGGAGTTCAGTGGAGGTGATTTATCATCCCTCCAACCTCAGAGATTTTCGTCGTGGTAGCAGCGATTACTTGTTTACTGTGTGTCGTTTGGATAATGCGAAGCGGGTGGCTTTACTGATCCAAGCGATGCACTCGGTCAAAACCAACATTGAATTAAGAATTGCTGGAACCGGACCAGAGGCTGAGTCTCTGCAAAAAATGGGAGGAGATAATCAAAAGATTGTGTTTCTGGGATTTGTGAATGATCAGCAACTCACAGCACTTTATGCGGATGCTTTGGCTGTACTTTATGTTCCTTACAATGAAGATTATGGACTGGTGACGATAGAAGCGATGATGAGTGCTAAACCTGTACTGACCACCACTGATGCGGGGGGTCCAAATGAGTTTGTTCGCAATGGAGAAACTGGCTATTCTGTTCCCCCTGATCCTGAGGCGATCGCTCAACGGATTGATTATCTGTGTGAACATGTACAGGAGGCTCGACAGATGGGACTCAACGGTCGTAAGTTGGTGCAAGATATTACCTGGGAAAATACGGTGGCTAAACTCTTGGGTGAAACGAAGCCGCCGATTGTTTCAACTCCCGTAAAAAAGCGTAAACGGATTACCGTTGCTCTAACGTTTCCCGTTTTTCCGCCTCGAGGGGGGGGTCAAGTTCGCGCCTTTCATCTCTATCGTCATCTCGCCCGTTGGTTTGATATTGAATTAGTATGCTTTACTAATCCTAATGACGCACCGTTGAGAGCAGAAATTGCTCCGGGGTTAACGGAAATCCGCATTCCTAAATCAGCTCAGCATCAACGGGAAGAGTTAGGGATTGAGCAACAGGTTGGAGTGCCAATTACCGATATCGTGATGCCACAACTCTATCCGTTGACGCCGGCTTATGTTGAGGCGTTAAGAGCGTCTACGGCAATGTCTGATTTTATTGTGGCTTGTCACCCTTATCTAGTGCCAGCGATTCAAGCGGTTAGTAATCAGCCCTTATGGTATGAAGCACAGGATGTGGAAGTGGTGCTAAAAAAAAGAATTCTGCCCGATAACCCCACGGGGCAGAAATTACTTGACGCGACTCGTCAGGTTGAGCAGGAATGCTGTCATGCAAGTACTTTGATTTGGGTGTGTTGTCAAGAGGATGCTCAACGTTTAAACCAAATTTATGGTGTAGATTCCAGCAAAATTTTGGACGTGCCGAATGGTGTGGATATAGAAACGGTACATTACGTTTCTCTAGAAGATCGCCATTCCTGGAAATCTAAGTTAGGCTTAAATGCTAGTAGTTTTACGGCATTGTTTATGGGGAGCTGGCATAGCCCGAATTTGGCAGCCGTGGGTCATATTTTTCTTATGGCTGAGCAACTCCCTCAGGTGAATTTTCTGATTATTGGCAGTGTGGGTTTGGCGTTTAAGCATGACAAAAGACCGGCAAATGTTGGCTTTATGGATGTCGTTGATGATGAAACTAAAGCGGTTACCCTAGGTTTGGCTGATGTGGCACTCAATCCCGTCACCTTTGGCTCTGGCACTAATCTGAAAATGCTAGAATACTTTGCCTCTGGGGTTCCGGTGATCTCGACACCCATTGGTGTCAGAGGTTTGGGGGTAGAAGCGGGAAAACACTGTATCGTGGTGGATATCGGGGACTTTGCTGAGGCGATCGCGGATCTAAACGCCGAAAGCTTGACAAATAAAGAACTTCGTGTTATTGATACCCGACAGTATGTTCAAGAGAATTTTGATTGGCAGGTGATATCCCAGCGATTGTTTAACCGTTTAACTCAGTTGAATTTGGTGTGAGGTGAGGGGTGAAATTGATTAGCTTCAGCACAAAAA
>Ga0207419_1002056_pt1 | contig 13779 bp, 10 predicted proteins | sample ElkSloMetagenome_4_FD_184723 | JGI IMG/M metagenome (GOLD analysis project Ga0207419, IMG submission 184723) | Hot spring microbial communities from Elkhorn Slough, Monterey Bay, USA - MD2A (version 2) | ecosystem: Environmental > Aquatic > Marine > Intertidal zone > Estuary: Microbial mat ... | reverse complement strand
ATGGGTCATAAAGACGTTTTGATGGACGAAAGCGACTGGAAACAAGTCTTTGAGCTAGAATCCGAACCCCAAGTGATTTCTAGCGAGTTGCAAGTACGCCGACTCACGGCTCAAGTGACTGCCGCTTACAACCGTATTGCCGCCCTCGAAGAACAACTCCTCGCTCATCGATCGCACAATTCCCTGTAGCGATCGCGGCAATTTCGACCCAGAACGATTGAGAAAAAATCTTCTCCCTCTGGGAGATGAAAAATCGCCGCTCTTGATTCATTTTACTGCCGTTTTCAGCTTACTATTGCCGAGGCAATGGGCTGTAGGTTTGAGCAATCAAAGCTTCGATTGCTGCTAGAAACTGAGTTGAAGTCCAACCCCCATGAAGATGCACCGCGATCGCACAGCCCCCCGCGCCCACCCCCTCTTTAACATACCCTTGTTCGTAGGCGCGTAAAGGCTCGTAAGACGAAGCCGTAAAATCAAGCTGCGTCGCCAACAACGGCACATCCCCGATCGCTTCAGCGAGTCCCGGCGTGTCTCCCGTTCGATCTTCACTCACCCAACGGGTTGTCCCTACCACAACATTTTCCGGTCGCCACGATAAACCGTAAACCGTCCCCAAGCGCTGCATCAAAGCATACACCGCCAGCATTTGGGTTCCCCCGGCTAATAAAACCCCTGTGGTGCGGCTGATTGCCAGGGCGATCGCCGCCGCCGCCATTTGCATCGGGTCCCCCACCGCCGCCACCAACCCCATTGGATCGACCTTTTCCGGGATTGGCCACAGTTGGGCTTGTATCAAGCCCTGCTGCACGATTTGGGCTTTCTGAGCGTGATTGCATTGGGGATGAGAACTGTTGACCTTGCCCACCGCTTCAATCCCCAACCCCGTTAAAACGCTCAACGCTGTGGTTGTCCCCCCCACCACACATTCACTCAAAATTAGATAACTGTCTTGGTGTTCTCGCGCCCACTTTTCCCCCCAGGCCCAACCCGCCTCAAAAAGCCGTTTAACCGTGGCTAAGGGCAAAGCCGCCCCCGTGGTCAAACAGCGAGCCGGAGCGCCATTTAGCCCTGTTACCGGGACGCTAGGAGCATGAACCAACCCGGCATCCAAAAGGTGAATGGGCATTTGTAACCTCGCGATCGCGGCCCGACTTATCAGCGCCGGGGACACGCCCGCCGTCAGGGGCGGTAAGGGATATTTCGGATGGGGTTGCGCCCCCAACGCCAAAAACTCCGCATCCGCTAAAGCCGTATAAGCGCGATCGCCCGGAGTCGCCCCCGCCGCCGAAATCCCTGGGATTAACCCCGTTTCAGTAAAGCCCAACACACAAGCATAATGAGGCGATTGCGGTTTTCTGGCCTGTAACCATTGTTGGGCGCGAGATTGGTTTTGGTAGGTTTTAATTAACAATGTATAATTAATAATTAACAATGTACAATTAACAACTTACAATAACCAATTACCAATTACCAATTACCAATTACCAATTACCAATTAAGAAATTTGGGTACGAAGCCTAACCAATTACCAATTACCAATTACCAATTAAGAAATTTGGGTACGAAGCCTAACCAATTACCAATTACCAATTACCAATTAAGAAATTTGGGTACAAAGCCTAACCAATTACCAATTACCAATTACCAATTACCAATTACTAATTACCAATTAAGAAATTTGGGTACGAAGCCTTACCAATTACCAATTACCAATTACCAACAACCAACAACCAACAACCAACAACCAACAACCAATAACCAACAACCAACAACCAGCAACTAATAACTAATAATCATATTCAATAATAGTTTGTACCCATCCAGGGGGGCGAGGAATGGGGTTTCCCAGGCGGTCGAGTAATAGTAACGCCACCAAATGAACCACCAACAAATAGATTAAATTATTCACTAAAACCATAATCAGCGCGATCGCCTGCACCAACCAAGGATCGGGTTGTGCCAAAACCCCCAAGCGAATAAACACCCAACTGGCGAAAGTTGTAATTTGATTAATCGAATACTGCCATAAATCTTCCCCCAACAAAATCGACAGTAACCAAAAGCGAAAGAAAAAGCCAATCGAGCCTAAAAGCGTTCCCAAACCAATCGAAATTGCCCAATTTAAGCCCCGTCGCCAACAAGCCCCCAACTGCACCCCCAAGAAACCAAAAGGAATCAAAAACATAACGCTGCGATTAGGCCCCATCAAAATTGACAGCAACAAAGTCGCCACCAACGTTGCCATCCAAGCGGCCCTTGCCCCTCGCCGTAAATACACAAAAGCAATGGGAATCGCAAAGAAAATTCGCAATAGCGGCCCCAAGGGGAAATAGTAATTAATCAGCCAGATTAAGCTTGCTGTACTGGCTAAAAACGCCGTTTCGACTAAAATCGCCGTTTCTCCTGTTTTTAATGGAGTGGGCGGCACCACGGCGGGGGGGCGAGATGAAACTTCGGCATCGGCATCAAAATCTTCGAGATCGACCCAATTAGGATCGTCAGGTTGGGCTTGGGATTGGTCTTCAGTCGTCATGGCCAGCAGTTTAGGTGATAATTCGCTCTAGGGCTTGAATGTCAGGGATTCTTAAAATATCTTGTTCCCGCGCAATCAAACTCTTTTTTTCGAGTTTGGTGAGGACTCGCGTCACGGTTTCGCGGGCTAGTCCACTCAAGCTACTTAATTCTCGGTGGGGCAGATTGGGAATTTCTGTGCCTTGGGCGGCTTGTTTGCCTTGGCCTTCGGCCAGAAACAACAAAGTATCTGCCACGCGGGACATACTATCGGCTTCTCGCAAGCGCAAGCGACGGTTCACTTGCCGTAAGCGAGTCGCCATCAGTTGAGCCAAACGCACCCCCGCCAGGGGTTCAGAATGAATCAAAGCCACAAAATCTTGAGCCGGGACGCTGCTAATTTTGGTGGGAGTTAGGGTAATTACATCCGTAGAGCGCGGCACTTCGTCGAGGGCGGCCATTTCGCCGAATAATTCGCCTTTGCCAATGATATTGAGGGTAACTTCCTTGCCATCGAGGTTGTAAGTCCGAATTTTCACCCAGCCATCCAAAATAAAGTAAACTGAGCCGCCCCAATCGTTTTCGAGCAAAATAACTTGATTAGAAGGGTGCATCCGGGTCACAGCATGGCAAGTGGCTTTTTCCATTAATTCATCAGGTAAGCCTTTAAAAAAGGGAGTCGCACGGATTAAATCTAGGTCGGAGTTGGGGTCGCGGGGACTGTAACGGTCTTCCATGAGCCAGAGCAATTGAGATTAACGCTTTTGTTTCGCATCGCCAGAAATTCAGATCGATCCCCAATGGGGCTACTGTTGGCCAATCGGGATTAGGAACAGTCTTCTCAGGAAAAAATCTGAATTCCTGATATTAAATCGGGGTTGTGTTTTCATCATGGCAAAAATTGGGGTTAGGTCGTGTCCGCACGCGGATCGAATCTCAAACTAAAAGTTCTAGTCAACCCCAGGGCGATCGCGCCACCTTCAGATGAAATCAAGGATTTCCCACCTTTGATTCAAAGATGTTCGTGCGAGTCACCCCAATTCAAGATACAAAAGATACACAGTTATTATGCGCTATTGTTGACTTCCTTGTGCGATCGCCATCAAATGGTATAAGAAGGAAAAGCAAGTGGGTCACGGTTCATCCGTCGATTTGTTTGTTTTGTTGCATCTGGCCTAAGAGATAATCCCCTAAAACCTGCCGTGACTGCCAATCCGCAAGTACAATCCCTCATTGCCGAACTCGATCGCTTGAGCGCGATCGCCTCTGAAGAAGAAACGGCCCCTGTTCCCGCCGAGTTTTTACAACGCCTGCGGGACGTATTAGTGGCTCGTAATGCCGCCTCAGCCGACGTTAACGCCGACGCGATCGCCCAAGCGGTGGTCGAACGACTGCATCATCGCAGTATAGACCCCCAACCCACCCCAGCCCCCGAGGTGACGGCGTTGCGCCAACAGCGAGACCTCCTCCACCGGGAAGTCCAAAACTTAGAAGCCCACCGCCAACAACTGATTGCCGAATTTTTACAAGTTTTGTTAAGTCGCGTCAGCGAAACCCTCAAACAAGAAATCAGCCAAACGGTAGAAAGCATCGAAAGTCAGTTTTTGCACGCGATCGCGCCCCCCGCCGAAAACACCACCGCCAACGCCGTTGCCCTGACCGATTTACCCGGCAACCCCACCCAACGCCTCGAACAACTCAAATATCTCCAACAGGAATCCGACCGCCTGTTTATGACCCTCGATAGCACCTTTCATACGGTGTTCGATACCCTCCAAAAAGACCTCAACAGCTATCAAGAAGCCCTCTCGCAAGGCTCGGCTCGGTTGTACGACCTCGCCCAACCCAATCCCACTCCCACTCCCCCCCCTACCGACCCTGAAACCCCCTTAGCGCTGCCCCTCGACTTACAAGAAACCGAAAAAGAAGCCAACGAAGAAGTAGAACCCAGCCCAACTTATCCGGGTGTTACGCCCGTGCAACTCCCCGAACAGGAAATACAAGAAATGTTGTATCCCTTTCCGGGTATGGAACTGCCCAATGCCAACGACGAAATCATAACCGAATCCCCAACTGAACCCGCCACCGAATCCATCGACGTAGAAGCGATGGATGAATCGGAAATTGATGCGTTGTTGCAACTCGATGAAGCCAACGCCACCGAAAATCCCGAAAAGGCCGCCTCAGCCCAACCTTGGGAAAACTCCCTATTTGGGGAAGATGCCGTAACCCCGCCGCCTGAATCCCCCCCGACGGAGGAATCGCGGGCATCTGAAAGCGAAGTCTCAACGCCGGTTGAATTGTCCCTCGACGAAGCCGACAGCACCGAAGAACAACTTTTTGGCGAAACCGAAACCGAAACCGAACCCGAACCCCCCGAAGCCACCACCGCCGGAGTCGTCGAACAGGAACTTTTTAGGGAACCGACAACTGCTGTCTCCGTAGAAACCCCGACTCCTCCCGAACCCGAACCCACGGCGGCCAACCCTGAAGTGACTACCACCACCACCACCGCCCCAACCATTAAAGAAACCATTTCCTCTCTGACGGAGTTACTCGAACAAGCTTATGTAGAAGAAGACGAAGACAACGAACTCACCCCCTTTACTCCGGTTCCCGTGGGGGAAAATTTATGGGCGACCACAGAAACCGAAGCGAACCCGTCTCCGGCGGTGTCGAGCAACCTCGACTCAGAACAACTCGAACAACTCAACGAAGATTTACAACGTTTTCAAGCGGGCAGCGAATCTGAAGACCCCGCGGCCCCATCTTCGGAGGTGGAGAGCGTTCCGGCGGAGTTGATGGGAGAAGACTTAGAACAGGTTTCGATGGAATCTCTCGACTCTGACCCCGAGGAAGATATGTGGGCTGAAACCCCAGTCGAAACTCCCTCAGAAGACCTGAAAATGCCCGCCGAGATTAACCCCGAACCTTGGAGTGGTTCAACTCCTGCCGATCCTGAGTCATTGGCCGATGACTCCGATCGCTCATCATGAGCCAGACCAATTGGTATTTGGGTTTAGATGCCGGGATGTGCCACTGGCGGGCAGTTTGGAGCGATGGCGATCGCGCTGTATTTTGGCAGGATGCCCCAGGTCAACTGCAATTCCCGGCGGTGGCTTATTTGGATGTGCGGGAAACTTCTGGCACTCGTTTTCCCCTGGGGGAAGCGGCCCTTGAGGCCATGGATCGCAAAGAAGGGGTATTGCTCGATCGGTTTAAGCCTTATTTACAAGCCACGATTCCGTTTTATGACCGCAGTGGGCAACGTTGGGAACCCCGCTTGCAAATGTACGGCCAGCCCCAGGTGTCTTTATATTGGCTGCAACGGGTGATACAAGCGCTGTTAGAAGCCTTAAAGCCGGGGGTTGGGGATGAGACTCCTGAAGGAGTTTTCAGGGCGCAAGCGGCCCAAAATTTGGCGGGGGCGATTGTGAGTTGTCCGGCGGGGGTGAATGATGCTTATCGCTTTAATTGGCGAGAGGGGTTGTTGCGATCGCGCACGATTTCTAGTAGCGATCGCGTGTATTTCCTCGAAGAAGCGATCGCGGCGCTGTTGGGATGGTCGGGAGAAGCCCCAGAGCCGGGTTTGACGCTAATTTTACACGCCGGAGGCGCGACGACTGAGTTGGCTTTGGTGGATTTACCCAGTCATTGGTCCCGGTTAACTCGCGATCGCTTGAGTTTGCGGAGTTTTGCTTATGCCGGGGAGGGGATTGTTGAGGATATTTTTTATCAGTTGCTTTATCCCCAATGGCTCTCGCAACCGGGATTTTTACAAGATTTGGATTTAAAAATTCCCCAAGCGGGCTGTCCCGATGCACCCCGGCGAGATTTGGCGCGATCGCAGTTGCGCTCTTTTGCCGGGGGTTGGCGTTTACTCGAAACGGCCAAGCGGGTTTGGCCGATTTTACAAAAACAAGAGGTGCTACAAAGTACCCTGGGGGATTTAACCTGGTGCGTCCAAAAACGAGATTTTGACCGCTATGTGGTTAAACCCTATTTAGAGGCTTTAAACGGGGAAGTCAATCGCTTATTAAGTCAAGCGGGCTTACCCAGTCAAGCCATTACCCAAGTTTTGATCGGGGGTAAGACGGGTTTGGCGTTAGCCCCGGCGCTACAAGAATGGCTGACGCTCAAATGTGACAAGGTGCGCTGTTTGAGGGCTGAACAACCGGAAATGCAAGTGGCCCGAGGGTTAGTCCGTTTACCCCAATATCCCCAACTCCTCGACGCGATCGCCCATCAATACAATGATTACTTTTTATTACGAGAACTCCTCGAAGTGCTACCGAATCGTAAAATTAGCACAGCAGAAGTCATGCAGCGTCTCGAACGTCGCGGTATTAATACCCGTCCTGTGCGCGATCGCCTCCTGACTTGGCTGAGTGGCACTTTACCTTCGGGCTTAGTCCCAACCACCGATCGCCCGGCGTGGTTAGGGGTAACCTCTCAACAAAACCGCGATTACCAAGGCATTACGGCGGCTCCGTTGGGACAAGCCGAAGGCGACGAATACCGCATCAACGCCAAGCAACGCCAACGCCTCTTACAATACATCGACGCTTTGGTGGCCAGCAGCGAGCAAAATCTGCATGAACCTCTGAGTAATCACTTAATTGTTTCAGATTGGGAAGAAGCGTAGAGCGTCAACGGTAACGTGACCAATGAACCATAATCCTAGGTGCAAAGCGATGGGTTAAGCCAACTTGGACAAGGACACCCAGTCTCTACAGATAATTTGACCCAAATACCATCACTCCAACAAATTACTCCTCGGTATCGCAGAAGGGTGTAGTCCCGATTATGACGCTACGAGAAGCTTTCAGGGATACTGAGGGCAGGGTATCCGGGAACTCCAAAGGATAAATGACTTTTACAAAGAGTAAATACTGAGACTTCCCTTTACTTAATCTTTACAAAGCTGTAATCCTCTATAAAGATTCAGTGAAGTTACGGGTTTACCCTGGTCTTCTCTGAGAAATCTACTTAATATAATTCTCAGAAGACACAAAACTAAAAAGCAATTTTAATAACTATGATTACAGCAATTAAAGACATCAGTAGAAGAAAAACCCGTAAATCCCATGAACTTTTTACCCAAGACCTTAGAGTTTTAGAAACTCAACTTCAATCACCCTTAGAACCAGAGTTACTCCACGGCTCGACCTATTGCCGGATTAAGCGCTTTATTGATATTCTCGGCGCGATTGTCGGTTTAGCAATTACCGCCGTTTTAACGGTTCCCATCGCGATCGCCATGTACTTCGACGATCCAGGCCCGGTCTTTTACTCTCAAGTACGTTGCGGATTACACGGAAAGCCCTTCCGTATCTGGAAATTCCGCTCTATGATCGTCGATGCCGATCGCAAACAACACCTGATCGAAAACAAAGCTAAAGGCTTTATCTTTAAAAACGACAACGATCCGAGAATTACCCAGGTTGGCCGTATTCTCCGCAGCACCAGTTTAGATGAGTTTCCTCAATTCTGGAATGTCCTCAAAGGAGACATGAGCTTAGTCGGGACTCGTCCGCCAACTTTAGAAGAAGTCCAGCAATATAAAAAGCATCACTGGAAGCGTTTGCAAGTGAAGCCGGGTATCACCGGACAATGGCAAGCTCATGGTCGTTCTCACATCACCGATTTTGAAGATATTGTTTGCATGGATATCGAATATCAGCAAAAGTGGTCTCCTTTGTACGATCTGCAATTAATCTTCCAAACCATTAAAGTCGTCATTGCTCGCGACGGTGCTTGTTAAATTCGGGAATAGAGTTGATAAACTATAAAAATGATGGGCAAATATTTAAGGCTTCGCAACAACAAGAATTTTTGATTTCTGCATGAATTTACCAACTTGGATTACTTTTTCCCGCTTATTGGGAGTGCCATTTATTCTCTACCTTTTGTATGAACCCACCGAAACTCGTCGGTGGGTTTGTCTTATTATCTTTTTACTGGCTGCGGGGACGGATTGGCTGGACGGCTATTTGGCTCGCAAACTGGATTTAGTCACCGATTTGGGTAAGTTTCTCGACCCATTGGTGGATAAGTTATTAGTATTCGCGCCGTTGCTGGCTTTGATTGAGTTGGGTCAAATTCCAGCTTGGGCTGTTTTTTTGATTTTGGCCCGAGAGTTGGCGATCGCGGGTTGGCGCGTCAGTCAACCAAAAATTTCGGGGGCGAATATATGGGGAAAACTCAAAACTGTCACCCAAATTCTCGCGATCGCCCTGTTAATTTCCCCTCTCCCTCCGGCTTGGCAATCTACGGCTTTAATCGCGTTTTGGGGGGCGGTGGTATTAACTTTAATTTCTGGGTTAATTTATGTGCTACCTTCTGCTGAACAAACGGCAAGTGAATGATGTATAGTTTTTGGGGTTATTCGCATCTAAGGGGCAGTGGATAGCTTTTAGTCGTTATTAGTTATAAATTGAGAATTAATCATAATACATTGTTCACAGTTAACTGTATAAAGGACAATAAACAACCCGATCGCGCCCGTCGGCCTTGGCTTGATATAAGGCTGTATCCGCCGCCGCGATCGCCTCATAAGCCTCATCTAGAGCTTGCGGAATCACAGTATTTACGCCCAAGCTCAAAGTAATCCGCGAACTAATTAAAGAGTCTTTATGGGGCAGTTTTAAGCGTCTCACGGCAGACCTAATTTCCTCTGCTACTTTGACTGCACCAGAAACCTCAGTATCGGGGAGAATGATGGCGAATTCTTCACCCCCATAACGAGCCACCAAATCCACCGAACGCTTGACTGTAGCCTTCATCGCTGCGGCCACTTGTTCCAAACAGCGATCGCCCGCTTGATGGCCATAACAATCGTTGTAGAGCTTAAAGTAATCAATATCGCATAAAATCAGCCCTAAAGGTTTTTGATGGCGAAAGGCAAATTGCCACTCTCGCTCGAAATACTCATCAAAACGGCGACGATTGGCCACTTGGGTTAAACTATCGAGACTGGCTAACTGAATCAAACTCTGATTCGCATCTTGTAGAGCCAACTCCATTTCTTTATGTTCAGTGATATCACGAAAGGTCACCGCTAAACCGTCTCGGAGTTGTACCCCCACAATTTGAAACCAAATGGGGGAATAAGAATGACTCTGATAAAGAAACTCTTTTTTGAGAACTTGGCCGTGGGTGACTACTCGTTTGAAATCTTCAAACAATGGCTCAAAGGGCTGAGAACCCGCAAAATTCCGTAAGGATTCGTGAATTAAGGCTTCGGTGTGACTGCGAACCCATTTTGCCATGACGGGATTGGTTACAATCCATTGAAAATCGATAATATTGTCTTCCTCGTCGCGAATCGAGCGAAAGGCGGCAATGCCATCGACGGAACTATCGAGGACACTGGCTAAGAGCGATCGCGACTCAAACAACATGGCCTCGATGTGTTGGCGTTCGTCGATTTCTCGTTCGAGTTGAATTTTTTGGCGACGAATGGTTAACTGATTTTCCACCCGCGCGATCGCTTCTTCGACTTGAAACGGCTTGGTAATATAATCTGCCCCCCCAAGATCGAATGCTTTGACTTTCTCGAAGGTTTCATCGGATGCACTCAAGAAAATAATCGGAATTTCCTGGGTTTTGGGATTAGCCTTCAAACGTTGACAGACTTCATAACCGTCCATGTACGGCATCCGAATGTCAAGTAAAACGAGATCGGGCAGCCGTTGTTCGATAGAACGTAGAGCCTCAGAACCACTGTGGGCGTGAGTCGTCGTATAGCCCTGTTGTGACAATAAAAACGCCAATAACTCAATGTTATCAGGGAAATCATCTACAATAAGGATATTTACGTTAGACCTTGCCTGAATACTATCGTTCATTCTCACAGGGGAGGAAACAGCGCGATCGCTGGCCTGAATTGATTGCATAAAAGGATTAAAGTTGATGGGTTAAAAATTGCGCGAGTAGTAAGCTTTAAATTAATTGAAAATTATTAAGTTTTGATTTAATGATGCTCAGAGTTAATCCTATATGTCCCTAATGGTTTGTAGCATCTATCGGCGTGTACATTTGTCTAGCTCTCACTCGCCCAAGCCCTAGTCCTAGTCCTAGTCTCAGTCCTGATCGGTGAACTTTCTGGAGTCGTTCGCCAAATTTCTTCATCCACTCGGAAGTCGGTCGTTAACCTCCGTAATAACAGGATAGCTTGCAGGGTAAAGTACAAAATTTAGTGATATCACTAAAAAAGTCTTTTTTTGTCTGTACAATCTTCTTTGAACTGAAAAGTAGATCAAAGCTAAAAAAACCTGATTTTTAACCTCAAACACCAGCAGAAGCAACTTTTGAGACGGCGATTTATGGAAAATGCTATCGATTCTGGAAAAGTCTTAGATCATCGCTACCGAATTTTATATACTTTCGGTCACGATGATTGGGGACGGCTCTACCTTGCGGAAATCATCGATCGAGAAAATGACCGTTGCACAATCAAAGAACTGTGCGATCGCCTCGAAACTCCCCTATCTTCGGCTCAACAAGAACAACTGCGTCAAAAATTCCAAATCCTGGCGAATCTGCATCACCCCCAACTGCCGCGTTTTCAAGATTTGCTTCAGGTGAGTGTCGATGAGGGCGATCGCCTCGCGTTGGTACAAGATTACACAGAAGGTTTATCTTATCGCGAACTCCTCAGCGCTCGTCAACAACAAGGCCGTAGCTTTAGCGAGGCTGAAGTCCGAGATTTATTGCTGCACAGTCTTCCGATTGTGGTTTATCTACACGAACAAAACCTCAGCCACGGCAATATCTGTCCAGAGAATATTGTTTTACGGCATCAGGATCATTTACCAGTGTTGGTGAATTTTAGTAGCGTTAACGCCCTACTGCATCCCGATGAAAGCCAACTGACTGCCGTCACTCGCGATCGCGAGGTCACACCGAGTTCCCCTTGGCCGACATCCCCGTTCAACGGCATCCCAACCCCCCAGAGTGATTTACACGCCTTGGGGGTAACAGCTTTGGTCTTGCTGTCTGGCCGCGAACCGCAATATTTACAAACCAGCGACAATCAAACCTGGGATTGGCAACGCCTCCACCTCACCCCGGAATTTCAAAAGGTATTACAAGGCTTGTTAGCGCCAGAAGACCAGAACGCTGCCTATTTTTTAACAACGCTCCAAGCTTGTCCGCCACCACCGCCCACCCATACCGCCCCCACTTATACCTTCTCTCCAGTCGCCGTAAAATCCCCTTGGCTCTATCGCTGGTTAGGGTGGGGGGCGAAAGTATCCTTTGTGTTTTTGTTTTGCCTGGTAGCCGGGGTAATGGGCTGGTTTGCGGGGAAAGTTTGGATTAATGCCCAAGTACAATCTGCCGAACCCGAAGTGACTCCCCCTTCTCCGGATTTGTTGGAATCGGAACCCGCAATCGAGATTACGCCAGAAGCCTTGAGTTTTCCCCCCACCGGAGATTTAGAACCCGAACCCGATGGGGAACTCTCCATCGCCGAACAAGAACGACAAATTGCCCTGCGCGATCGCCGTCTTAACCTGAATATTGATTATGATTTCTTCAGGGAATTGGTGAATCAGGTGTTTTGGCAGCGCTATCCTGAGCAAACAGGGGTCGAACTCACCAACAGCGATGAGGATGCTTTTTGGCGCGATCGCCAAGCGGAAATTGCCAACGAAATGCTCAATCGCTTGACTTCTCTCAGTAGCGAAGCCCGCCTTAATTTGGGGGATTATGACCGCAGTAATCGCCAGCGTTGGATTGCAACTGCGAACGATTTACACCTCAGCAGTCGTGCCTTATACGACCTCACCGATGCGGCGTTTGATTATGGCTTCCCCGCTTGGGCTGAGTCAAGCTCGGAACGGTTGTTTAACGATGCGATGGGGCAAGTGTGGCAGGCGTTTATGTTTGAGCAGGTGCGTTACCTTGAAAACGGCATGGCGTTGCGATCGCTGACGTTTTTACCCGGAATAATGAGCGATCGCGTTGCCGGAACTTTGCAACCGGGAGAAGGACAGGCGATCGTGATGGAGTTAGAAGCGGGTCAAATTCTCGATTTGTTCCTCAATGCCAATCCTGATGTTCTCATTTCTTTCTATAGTCCCACTGGCAATACTATCTTTCTCGAAGATGCACGCGATCGCACTTGGATGGGAGATTTACCCGAAAGCGGCTATTACGAGATTACCCTCGTTTCTACGTCTCCCCAACCCCTCGATTACAGTCTTTCTCTGTCCCTTTCTGAACCCTTAGAGCCAGAATTATAAAGATTTGAGATGGCTCAATCCCCTGTTGTCACTGAAGTTGGGAACTTCGCTTTGATGATACTGTTTCTTGAGTAACAAAAGAGGGATAATTCTGTTACTGACTCAGGACAACTAAAATTTATGTGGGATTATCTTCAAAATAATGGCGATCGCCTTTTAGGACTGAATGCAGAAACCCTAACTTTCTGGCAAGTTAGCAGTCGCGCCATCGTTATTTATATTGCTGCCTTAATTATGGTACGTTTAGGGGGCGATCGCCGTTTTATCGGCAAATACGCCGCCTTTGATGTCACTTTAAGTATTATGTTTGGGGCCACTCTCAGCCGCGCCATTAATGGCAGTGCGCCCTTTTTTCCCACATTAGGGGCAGGTTTTGTTTTTGTCTTTGTGCATTGGTTGTTTGGCGTTTTCTCCTTCTATTCTCGCCGTTTTGAACAATTCATCGAAGGGCGATCGCACATCTTAATTCAAGAAGGCGAAATTAACTACAAAGCCCTCCGCTCAAATTATATTAGCACTAAAGAATTAGAGTCAACTCTACGCCAAAAAGCCAAAATTACCCATGCTTCCCAAGTAGAAAGCGCCCGCTTAGAAAGCAACGGCGATATTAGTATTATCCCTCGATCTTCTCCCCCACAAATTATCGAAATTCAAGTTGAAGCTGGCGTTCAAACCGTCAGAATCGAATTGTAACCCTTGGGCTTTATTGCCGGAGATGAGATAATTCCTGGCCATAAAGACTTGAATTTTTGCGATTCAACCTGCTCAAAACTCATCTGTTTAACCTCAAACTTTCAAACTTGTTGTCAGCCTCAAACTAGCGATATCTATCCTTTGTTAGAGGAAGCCTCAAATCAACGTCGCTAGGATCAAAACAATAAGACCGATAAAACCAAAGACAGATTCTATAGCACTACACCAAAGTATTAAGACATCTCTCCCTCTCAAAAATCAAGCCCCTCTCCCACGGGAGAGGGGTTTGGGGTGAGGGCGTTGGTACCGTAAGATGTACTGCTAT
>Ga0207419_1002054_pt1 | contig 13785 bp, 7 predicted proteins | sample ElkSloMetagenome_4_FD_184723 | JGI IMG/M metagenome (GOLD analysis project Ga0207419, IMG submission 184723) | Hot spring microbial communities from Elkhorn Slough, Monterey Bay, USA - MD2A (version 2) | ecosystem: Environmental > Aquatic > Marine > Intertidal zone > Estuary: Microbial mat ... | reverse complement strand
GCCAGCGGAGATTTTTATGATATTGACCAGGATGGTGACCTTGACATAGTATTTGGGGGCGATGCACAGACAAATCAAATTTGGTGGTGGGAGAATCCATGGCCAAATTTAAAACCAAACACTTCATGGAAAAGGAGACTTATTAAGAATTCGGGGGGAAACAAACATCACGACCAAATATTTGGCGATTTTGATGGCGATGGAAAGGAAGAGCTTGTTTTTTGGAACACCAATGTTTGTAAGCTTTTTATTGCAGAAATCCCTGAGGACCCTAAAAACTCCCCTACTTGGAATTTACATTTGATCCATCAGTTTCCGATACCGGAACACAGTAAGTACGAAGGACTAGCCAAAGGAGATATCGATTTAGACGGAAAAACCGACATAGTGGGGGGCGGCTACTGGTACAAACATACAGAAGGCCACTCCTTTAAAGTGATGCCCATTGATCCTGCATACTTTGGTTCTCGCTCTGGCGTGGGCGACATTATTGAAGGAGGCCAACCTGAAGTAGTATTATCTTCTGGAGACCATACCAACTCCTTAAATCTCTATGAATTTGATGGGGAAAAGTGGAACAAAACTGTGCTGATAGACAAGGTGGTTCACGGGCATACCTTGCAGGTAGCAGACATTGATGCCGATGGCCATACAGATATATTTTGTGCAGAAATGTCTGCATGGGGCGATACCATTAGGGATGACAATAAAGCTTGGATTCTTTACGGCGACGGCAAAGGTAATTTTGTAAAAACAGTAATTTCTGAGGGTATTTGCCATCATGAGTCTAAAATTGGCGATTTAGATGGCGATGGAGATTTAGACATCCTCGGCAAGCCATTTATCAAAAACAACTCTCCTATAGAAATCTGGCTCAATACTGGAAAAACAAAAAAAGCCCAAGCCCAAACTACTAAAAATAAAGTACCACCTTTGTTTTTCTCTCGCAAAATAGATGGTCCAGAAAATAATTGGTTCGGGCCTTTTTCTGAGGGCTCTGCTGTTTTTGATGTAGATAAAGACGGAATGGTAGATATTGTAGCAGGGCCTCATTGGTATAAAGGACCCGATTTTAAAAAAAAAGTTAATTTCAGAGATATCAACACAGAAAGAGAATTTTTGAGCAACGGCTGCGATCATCCCTACGATGTAAATCAAGATGGATGGACGGACATCATCTCCAACGGTTGGTTTGGCGATCAAAATGTGTATTGGTACCAAAACCCTGGATCAGCAAGCGGTAAATGGAAAAAGCAGCTCATCATAGAGTCTGTAGGTACAGAGTTTACTTTTTTTGAAGACATTGATGGCGATAATGACCCTGATCTAATCCCCAACCATTGGGAGCAAACAGATTTGTGTTGGTATGAAAACGACAAGGGGCAATTTACAAAGCGAGTTATTGGCCCCGAAGGCGATAAACACGGCTTAGGCTTTGGGGACATCAATGGTGATGGCAACAAAGACATTGTTACTATTGATGGATGGTACGAAGCCCCTGCCGATTATACCAATGGCCAATGGATTTGGCACCCCGAATCAAAAATTGAAACCACCCATGCCAGCATGCCCATGTTGGTTTATGATGTAAATGCCGATGGTAAAAACGATATTATTTATGGCGAAGCGCATGCCTACGGTTTATACTGGATTGAACAAAAAGCAAATAACACTTGGCAAAAACACCCTATAGACGAAAGTTGGTCGCAAGCACATACACTCAGGCTTTTCGATATTTCGGGAGATGGAGAATTGGACCTGATTACAGGAAAGCGCCTGAGAGGACACGAAGGAAATGACCCTGGCGCCTCTGATCCATTGGGTATCTATTGGTATGAAATTAACCGAGCAACACAGACTTTTCAAAAAAATTTATTATCCTATAATGCCCAAATAGGTACAGGCATGCAAATAAACATAGCCGACATTGATCAAGACAATGATCCTGATATTATAGTAAGCGGTAAATCTGGCTTGTACATTCTAGAAAATATGCTTTACTATTCAAAAGAAGTATATGCAAGTAAGCGATAATTTGCTTATACAATCCAATAAAATTCTGTAAACAACCTTTCCTGCCTGGCTATTCGGGATATACTATTCCGATAACTAACACTATCATAGGACTTGTAATCCGAAAAAGGCAGGACATAGTTTTTATTATAATTTTGTTCCACATTTTAAAATGTAGAATAGCAAGGGTATAACTATTTAAATAAGCAAGAACTTTAAAAATACACAAGATGAAATTAGCTATTTTTTCACATGGAAAAGAAAGTGGACCAAATGGAAATAAAATAAAAATATTGAGGCAAATAGCTGAAAAACATGGCTTTGAAACTATTGCATTGGACTATACAAAATGCAGAAATGCTACCGAAAGGACAACAAAATTAAAGGAATGTATTGAAAATAAGGATAGTGAATCACTTGTACTTGTAGGATCTAGTATGGGAGGATATGTATCAACCGTAGCATCTAATGACTATAGCTTAACCGGTTTATTTCTTTTATGCCCTGCGCTTTATATGCCGAATAAAGAATATCAAGTACAAAGTTATAAGCCTAAGTGTGACCATATCGAAATAATACACGGTTGGAATGATGAAATTGTGCCATATCAAAACTCAATTAGATTTGGGCAAGAAACCAAAGCAGTTTTAAACCTGACAGATGACAACCATCGCTTAATAAATTCTTATTCTTTTATGAAAACAAGGTTTGATAATTTTCTGACAAACATAAATCATGGCTAAATTCAACTAACTCTCTCATCTGTGATGAGGATGTAAAGAGGCGAGTAATTTCATTGCGACAATTTCATTGCGACAATTTCATTGCGACAATTCCATTGCGACAATTCTAATATAATTAGCATCTCTAACAAACTACCTACTATTCGTATTTACCAATCTAAATACAGATACTATAGAACATTTAGTATAATCGGCATAGGTTAATAACTGATGTTTTTAGTATTTATCTATGCTTGGTCCGATACGCTTACAGAGAAGGGCCCCCCATGAAAGTATGTCCTATGTTTTTAAGCCAAAAGAGCTAAGTTACTAAGTATAAACAAAGTTATTCTCTAAGCTTTTGTAATTCTGTCATATAACTTCCTATATTAGAAATTCAATTCTAGTTCTTAAGTACAATACAGTTTTTTTTCTTCATAGAAATGCTTTGCTGAGCTTCTATGTCAATTTTTAGTATTTTTTCATTAATACTTGATTTTTTTACAAGCCCGTTGATGATAACCTAATATTTCAACCACAATATTCTAGTAAATAAAAGAACATATCCTTTTCTAAGCTAAAATTTAAAAATGAAAGATTTACTAAATCTTGAAGTCCTTACTAAAACTTTTGATGACCTGTCTGTTGGTGTGGGTATTTTCTTAGTAGAGAATCTAGATGACCTAAAAAGCATTCGCTACGTCTATATGAACAAGGTCATTCTGTATGAAATGAGAAAAAAAAAGGAAGAGGTTGCTGGAAAAAGGATTATTGATGTAGCTCCTGAAGCGTATGAACATGAAGTAGGCTTACAAGTTATTGAAGCCTACAGAAAAATAGCATCTGAAGGGGGCAGTGTCAATATGGGATTGGTTGAATATTCGAATCATGTGGCAGCGGGTAAATATGAATGCTCAGTTCATCATATAAAAGAAAATTATGTCTATGTAATGCTCAGAAACGTAACTGAATTAGAAAAAACAAGGTATGAACTAGAACAAAAAAACAAGGAACTAAATGAATTTGCCCACATTGCATCGCATGATTTACAAGCTCCCCTAAATACCATTTCTAGTTGTATAGAGATAATAGAAGATGAATATCAAGGAAAATTAGACAAGAAAGCAGATAAATTATTAGGTTTTATGTCTAGTGTTACAAACCGCATGAAAAATCTTATAGAAGCCCTATTGGATTACAGTAGCACAGGACAGAAAAAAGAAATGACACTTGTGGACTGCAACAAAATAATTGAAGCTATTCAGGAAGATTTGACAGCGAAAATAAAGGAAACTAATACAGTTATTGAAGTTGACGGATTACCCAAGGTAAAAGGATTCAAAACAGCACTTCGGTTGCTTTTCCAGAATTTAATTACCAACAGTATTAAATTCAGTAAGCCAGGGATAGCCCCAAAAATCAAGATATCTGCAAAAAAACAGGAGGCTTGGACATTTGCCATACAAGACAACGGTATTGGTATTGCAGATGAACATATGGACAAGATTTTTAACGTTTTCCAACGGTTGCATAGTAGAAGCGAATATGAAGGCTCAGGCATCGGACTAGCCCATTGTAAAAAAATAATCAAACTACATAATGGTAATATATGGGTAAACTCTCAACCTGGAGAGGGCAGTACCTTTTATTTTACAATTCCTGACTAATTCAAAAGTAATAAGATGCTTTTAAGCTCTAATTGAAAGAAGGTGAGCAAAACCAATTTCACCAAATACGGCGCAAATTTCCCCGTAATTAAAGCGTTTTTACCAAATTAATTGATTATCATTGAATAGGGATTTACTAAAAACTTTCCTTAAAACCCTTCCTAGGATTTCAAACCCCAGGAAGGGTTAAGTTTAAAAACTTTTTACATAGCACACTTTTTAGCAGTATGTACCTTATTTTCGATACGGAGACCACGGGTTTACCCAAAAACTACAATGCACCCATTACCGACCTAGACAATTGGCCACGTTTGGTTCAATTAGCGTGGCAACTACACGACAATACGGGTAAGTTACTCAGCGCCAAAAACTACATTGTAAAGCCAGAAGGTTTCACTATTCCCTTTAATGCTGAGAAAGTACACGGCATTTCTACCGATATGGCCTTGGAGCAGGGGTATCCGCTCAAAAAGGTAATGGCAGAATTTGCCGAAGATGTAAAAACTGCCCAAGCGCTCATTGGGCATAATGTAGAATTCGATATCAATATCACTGGGGCAGAGTTCATCCGTAGCGAAGTGCCCAGTCAACTCATGGAAACCGACACCATAGACACCAAAAATGAGTCGGTAGATTTTTGTGCCCTACCCGGAGGCAAAGGCGGTAGGTACAAGTGGCCCACCCTTACAGAATTACATCAAAAACTCTTCGGTAAAGGCTTTGACGATGCGCATGATGCCGCTTACGACGTAGATGCCACAGCTCGATGCTTTTTCGGTTTAATAGAGCAAAGAGTCATCAAACCTTATGATGATACTACATTAGAAAGCATCACCTACGAAGCACCCAAGTTAGATGATGCCAACTTTGCAAAAGCTAAAGAGGAACCAAAGCCCGAAGACATTTTGACCGACCTTAAAAAAACGGTCAAAAAAGAAGACATCATCCCATTTTCGCATCTGCATGTACATTCAGAATTTTCTATTCTACAAAGTACCGCTTCTGTAAAAAAGCTTCTGACAAGGGCAAGAGAACTGAACATGCGCGCCATCGCCTTTACCGATATGGGCAACCTGCATGGGGCTTTTAATGCCGTAGCAGGCCAAGGAGATGACCTTAAGGTAATCATTGGCAGCGAACTCTACGTAGCAGAAGAAAGACTAAAAAAGCAATTTACCAAAGACAATCCTGACAAGCGTTTTCAGCAAGTACTGTTGGCTAAAAACCAAAAGGGATATCAAAATTTATCTAAGCTTAGTTCTATTGGGTACATAGAGGGCTTTTATTTTGGTGTGCCTAGGGTCGATAAGGATTTGATTGTAAAATACAAGGAGGATCTTATTGCAACTACAGGCAATTTATACGGTGAAATACCTCATTTGATCTTGAATGTGGGCGAGCACCAAGCCGAAGAAGCTTTTGTATGGTGGCACGAACAATTTGGTGATGATTTTTATGTGGAACTCATGCGCCACGGCTTACCCGAAGAAGAAAGGGTCAACAAGATATTACTGCAATTCGCCAAAAAGTACGGCGTAAAGCCCATTGCCTCCAACGATGTATATTATCTACACGAAAAAGATGCTACCGCACATGAGGTACTTTGGTGTGTAAAAGAAGGCAAAACCATGAGTATGGAAACAGGGCTTGGTCGCCGTTATCGTTTCGCCTTGCCTAATCATGAATATTACTTTAAGGATCAGGCAGCCATGAACGCGCTCTTTACCGATATTCCAGAAGCACTGGAAAACGTGAATGAAATTATAGACAAATGCGAGCCGCTCAAACTTGAAAGAGATATTTTGCTCCCCGCCTTTCCCATGCCAGCTGAATTTGCTAATCAGGACGATTACTTAAGGCATCTTACCTTAGAAGGCGCCAAGCCACGTTATGGCGACCCCATCCCTGCCGAAGTAATGGAAAGGATAGATTTAGAATTGGGAATTATCAAGAACATGGGTTTTCCTGGCTACTTTTTGATTGTACAAGATTTTATCGCTGCAGCCCGAGAAATGGGGGTATTTGTAGGGCCAGGCCGGGGTTCTGCAGCAGGTTCAGTAGTAGCCTACTGCGTGGGCATCACTAATATAGATCCTATTAAGTACAACCTACTTTTCGAACGTTTCCTCAATCCTGAAAGGGTTTCTATGCCCGATATAGATATCGATTTTGATGACCGCGGCAGGCAAGACGTGATTGATTGGGTGGTGGAAAAATACGGAAAAAACCAAGTAGCACAAATTATTACCTACGGTACTATGGCCGCCAAAATGTCTATTAAAGACGTAGCTCGAGCCACAGAGTTACCGCTCTCCGATGCCAACAGATTGGCCAACATGGTACCAAGTAACCCTGGTACTACGCTAGACAAAGCCTTTGGCGAGGTAAGCGAATTGGCGCACATCAAAGAAAACAGTAAGGAAGCAGAAGGCGAAGTGATGCGTTTGGCCTACACAGTAGAAGGTTCGGTAAGGAATACGGGTATCCATGCTGCAGGTGTGATCATCGCACCAGACGATTTATTAGAATACATTCCCGTTTGTACCTCCAAAGATGCAGACTTGCTGGTTACCCAATTCGATGGCAAAGTAGTAGAGTCGGCAGGTATGCTAAAGATGGATTTCTTAGGTTTAAAAACCCTGACCATCATTAAAGATGCTTTGGCCCTCATCAAAAAAAACCATCAAAAAGAAATTGATATTGATGCCATTTCGCTCGAAGATGACAAAACTTTTGAGCTTTACCAAAGAGGCGATACGGTAGGTACTTTCCAGTTTGAGTCTGCAGGTATGCAGAAGTATTTGAAAGAACTCAAACCTACCAATATAGAAGATTTGATAGCCATGAATGCCCTTTATCGTCCTGGGCCGATGCAGTTTATCCCGAACTTCATCAACCGTAAACACGGTAAGGAAGAAATAGAATATCCGCATCCATTGCTTGAGCCAATTCTAAATTACTCCAACGGTATTATGGTGTACCAAGAGCAAATCATGCAGACCGCACAGATTTTGGCGGGTTACTCACTCGGCGGTGCAGATTTGCTGAGGCGTGCCATGGGTAAAAAGAAAATGGCCGAAATGGAGAAGCAAAAGGTCATTTTTGTAAAAGGCGCTAAGGAAAAGAACAATATAGATGAAAAGAAAGCCGAAGAAATTTTCTCCATTATGGAGAAGTTTGCCTCATATGGTTTTAACCGATCCCACTCTGCAGCCTACTCGGTGGTGGCCTATCAAACAGGTTATTTAAAAGCCAATTTTCCAGGAGAGTATATGGCTGCGGTGCTTAGCAACTGGATGGGTTCTATCGACAAAATCAAGATTTTTATTGAAGAGTCTAAGCGCATTGGCGTTGAGGTGCTCGGCCCAGATGTAAATGAAAGCTCCCACAATTTTGACGTAAACCAAGAAGGAGCCATCCGTTTTGGATTGGCCGCAGTAAAAGGTGCGGGTGACGCTGCCGTTGAGGCCATTATTGCCGAGAGGGAAGAAAACGGCCCATTTAAAAATATATGGGATTTTGTGGAAAGAGTGGACTTGCGTAAAGTGAACAAAAAGACCATGGAAAGCCTGGCTTATGCAGGTGCTTTCGATAATTTGGGCGAATACCACAGGGCACAGTTTTTCTTTATCGGAGAAGGCGAAACGAGTTCTGGAATTGAGAAACTCATCAAATTTGGAGCTGCAAGCCAGGCAGAAAAGAAATCGGCACAAATGTCTTTATTTGGTGGTGCTGGAGGTATGCAAATGCCCAAACCCAAAATACCAGACTGCCCTAAATGGAGCGACTTGGTAAAGCTCAGGTTTGAAAAGGATGTGGTTGGATTTTACATCTCCGGACATCCACTTGATCAGTACAGAATAGAATTGGAAAATGCCTGCAAACCAGTAACTAAGATAGAAGATTACAAAAACCAAGACATTGCCATTGGTGGTAGCATTACCGATGTCAAGATCAGGGAATCGAGAAACGGAAATAAGTTTGCCATTTTTACTGTGGAAGATTACGAAGGGCACACAGAGTTGGCGCTTTTCGGGAAAAACTTTGTTGAACACCAAAACATGTTAGACATCGGGCGCTTTGTGTACATAAAAGGCAGAGTGCAAGAACGCTACAACCGCATTGGAGAATGGGAGCTTTCTATAAAAAGTATATCGCTGCTTTCTGAAGTAAAAGACCAACTCTTTAAGCAAGTAGTGCTAAAAATAGAGCTAGAGAAAATTAACGAGGCTTTTGTAGATGGTATAGTCAATTTAGCAGAAAAGCACGAAGGCAAATGCAACATGAAATTGGAGGTTTTCTCTGATAATGAAAAAATCAAACTAGATTTGTTTTCGAGAAAGTTTAAGGTGGATCCAAATCTTAGTTTTATTGAAGATGCCAAGAAGTTGGAGGTTGAGGAGTGTTTGGTGAGATAATTAGCGGTTAGATGTTGGTATTTAGAAATTGGATTCTGTGTCATAAACGGTGTAATTAGCCTAACCAATAGCGATTCGAGTTTCCGAACCTCGAACTACAGATTTTAAAGCGAGAAACACAAGCAAACAGCTATTTTCAGCTTCACAGAGTCCCAACTTTCAAACTATAAACCGATGAAATCGACCAAACCACAAACAATTAAAAACTAATATCTATTATATGAAAATACTCTGCATAGGAAGAAATTATACAGAACACATAAAAGAGCTTAACAACGAAAAACCAGATGAGCCTGTAATATTCACCAAGCCAGATACGGCACTCTTAAAAAACAATGTCCCTTTTTATTATCCGGATTTTAGCAATGACATCCACCACGAAGTGGAGATTTTACTGAAGATATGCAAAGAGGGCAAATACATCGCCCCAAAGTTTGCCCACAAATACTACGATGCCATAGGTTTGGGTATAGATTTTACAGCCAGAGACCTACAGTCTAAAGCAAAAGAAAAACGCTTGCCATGGGCCTTGGCAAAAGGCTTTAACGGTTCTGCGCCTATTTCAGAATTTTTGCCTCTAAAAGATTTCTCCAATCTTGAGAACATCAACTTCAGCTTAAAGATAAATGCAGAGGTAAAACAAGCAGGCAATACCTCGCTTATGCTTTTTCGATTTGATGAAATCATTTGTTACATCTCAAAATTCATTACACTAAAAAAGGGAGATATCATTTTTACAGGAACCCCAAAAGGTGTTGGGCCTATACAAAAAGGAGATAAGCTAGAAGGCTTTATTGAAGACAAGAAAATGCTCGACTTTGAAATTAAGTAGTAAGCAGCATGAGTGCACCCGAAGCGGTATAAGTAATCTCTTTGTTTTGAAGCAGCATATCTATAGCTTTTACAACCTCTTCCTTTCTGCTTACACTCCACATAGCTAAAAGGGCCTCAGGTTTTATGGGCTCTTTTGCCAATTTATTCAAAATCTGCTTTTGTAAATCGCCTTGTTGGTTACTGTTGCGCTTTTTTTGGGTACAGTTACCGCATATACCACATTCTTCTTTGGTAAACTCATTAAAATACCTAAGTAAGAGCGCGGTTTGGCATGTTTCAGTATCTTCTGCATAGTTAATGACCGCATGCACTTTATCATTATATGCCTTTTTTCTTTCGGCCAACAAGCGGTTATTTAATGGCAATTTACTCGCCAGTAGTCGCTCTGTTAGCATCACAATTTGTGGTGTATCTTTCGTAGGTTCATAATTTACAATGCCCGCTTGCTGCAATGCCAAAAGCTGTTTAATTACGGCTTCTGTAGTTTGGTTAAGAGCTTGGGCAATTTTCTTTTCATTAATATTTAAATAATGGTTAAACAACTCTCCACCATAAATTCTTAAAAGGATTTTTATTAAGACATCTGCCCGCTTATTGGCTACTTGGTATTGGTACAGAGGCTCGTGCCCTGTGATTATACCTAGCCGAGAGGGCGAGTAAAAAGCCTCATTAAATTGTATAAAGCCTTGTTCTTCAAGCTTTTTAAGTGCATGGTATGTTGTTAGATAAGGCAGTTTAAATGTCTTTACAAAATCGTCTATATCAAAGTTATAACTTTCCATAAAACCACTACCCACTGCAATTTGCAGGTAATTTGCCAACGCTTGATAGGTCTTCTTAAGCGTCTGGGCAGAAGGATGGGCAATTTCAATATTGTTTTTCAGTTGATCTATGTCTGCCTTGTTGTAAAGCAAAACGGCATAGGCCTTTTTTTCATCTCTGCCTGCTCTGCCTGCTTCTTGGTAATAAGCCTCAAGATTGTCGGGCAAGTCTACATGAACCACCAACCTTACATCGGGCTTATCTATGCCCATTCCAAAGGCATTTGTAGCCACTATTACCCTTATTTTATCTTGTATCCATTCGTCTTGCCTTACCGCTCTTTGCTCATTGCTCAAACCTGCATGGTAAAAGGAAGCAGATATACGATTACGTACCAAAAAATCTGCAATGGCTTTGGTCCTTTTTCTACTGCGCACATAAACCACTGCAGTACCCGGTACACGTTTTAATATTTGCAGCAACCTAGCCTCTTTGTTCTCTTCATAAAATGCAGAATAAGACAGATTGGCCCTTGCAAAGCTTTTTTGAAAAAAGGCAGCTCTCTCAGAAAAATGAAGCTTTTCTCGGATATCTACTTTTACCTCTTTGGTTGCTGTAGCCGTTAAAGCAATACAGGGCACTTGTGGGATTATTTTTCTAAATTGGGCAATCTCCAGATAAGGCGGCCTAAAATCATAACCCCATTGAGAAATACAGTGTGCCTCGTCTATGGCCAATAAACCGATTTGCATGCGGGTGGTCCTTGCGATAAACAGCTCGGTTTTTAGCCTTTCGGGGGAAACATAAAGAAATTTTGTGTCGCCATAAATGGCATTATCTAAAATGATGTCGATTTCCTGATTACTTAAACCTGAATAGATGGCCTTGGCTTTTATGCCTCTTTGGTTCAGTTGAAAAACCTGATCTTTCATAAGAGCAATTAAGGGGGAAACTACAATGCAAACACCATCTATCCCCAAAGCAGGAACTTGGAAACAAATCGATTTACCTCCACCTGTTGGCAAAAGTGCCAAAGTATCCTTTTTGTCCATTACCGCCCTAATAATATCTTCTTGCATGGGCCTAAAGGCTGTATAGCCCCAATATTGGTAAAGGATTTTTAAAGGGTCTACCATAACTAAAAGTCTTTAAGTAAGGGTTTTAAAGATTTTGTTATATTTGAACGACTTCCATATATTTTCATCGCAATCAATTTACTACTCCTTATCATTCATTAAAATGGCAGGCTGCCATAGATTATTTTAACAAAACTTGTATTGTGCCCAAGAGCAAGGTTTTTGCTAAAAGAGCATACATAAATTTGAAGAAATAAAAATGAAAAGAAAAAAACTTTTTAGGAAATGGATCATTACTGCGCCCTTAGGTTTGATTTTAATCGGTGCAGGTCTAAGTATGCTAGGAGAAGCAAGCTTTATGAAGCAAAATGAAGCCATACCATTTTGGGATTGGTTCACCTTTGGTACATTGAGCTTGGTCGTTTTCAACTCGGGCATTTGCTTTTTTGGCCAAGCGGTAATTTATAGAGTTAAATATGAAATTTTAATTAATAGAAAAAAGTCATAATTTTGAATAACGGAGTTTTAGCTCAGTTGGTTTAGAGCGCCGCCTTGACAGGGCGGAGGTCGAGGGTTCGAATCCCCCAAACTCCACCAATAAAATAAACAAAGCCCTTAGAGCGTACTCTAAGGGCTTTTTTATATCCTTAATGATTGTGTTTAGTAATATAGAACATACACATAATACTTTTGACTTGCAATAAAAACTTGGAGTCACAAAGTTATTTTTTACGTTTTCCCATCTGTTCTCTAACCATTTTACCGACTTGACTAAAATTATCGATGTGATCTTTTTCGATTTCATCTAAAGAAGAGATGCTTTCATTTTTAATGTTAAAGCTTGTGAGAGAAGTAGCAAAATCCATTGCTTTAATGGCTAATAGCTCATCGAAGGATTTTTTTTGGAAGCGTTCCTTATTTAGTGCCGCAGTGGCCTTGCCATCTATTTCTTTAAAAAACTGCTCATCGCCTCCTTTCTTTAGTATATACCATATTAGTTCTTTTCTGCCGCTATCCAGAGATTTCTGATTCAAAACCATTTCAAGCGCATTATCTATGTCCATAAAAAATTCTGATGGTGATTTTTTCTCGTTTTCAACACGTTCAGTATCATAGAACATGGTAAAATCAACGCCCTCTTTAAAACCAAGTATTTTTATGCTTTCTTCTATCCATGTCTCAAAATCTATTTCTACTCCAAGAAAATCATATAAATCTCTAGCATTTACTACTTTAGGTTCAGTTTCTTTTGAGGAATTCATAGGGAGTATTTTCGCTTTTAGTTTTTAAATCTATTAAATTAAAAGTAGCCGCAAGTTAGAAGAAAATAACTTTTTCACTCTATTAAATTGAGTAAAACTTCGCAGCTCTCTACTGTGGGATATCCTTATAAATCCTAAACATATACATAAATTTCTAAGTGAAGTTGGATACTTATATCCGATATTTAAAGACACTAAAATGTAGCTCTTACTTGTCGGTTTTGAGAAACTGACAGCACGTTTTAGCAAGATTGCATAGCACGCGAGAAGTCCGGTGTCGTAGTAATTAAAGGATTTACTTTATCTCAATGAAGGTAGATACTTTGTTAGAAATTGATTTTTGCAAGTGGGAATCTAATGTGGTATGTAGCTCAATATAAAAAACACCCGACTCTTTTGGCCTAAACTTTACTATAGCAGTATTGACCACTTGTTCTAAGGAGTAGTCTACTTCTTGCTTTTTCTTATTCAGATAAAATGAGACCGAGTCATATTTGAAACTTTCATAATCTCCCATTTCAAATGCTGTATTGGTGAATAAAACTTCCTCTCCTTTTTGATATGTTGGCTTACTAAATTGAATACTACTTTTGAAAGTTAGGCCAATACCTCCTATTAAACCAGCATAGTAGTAGAGCAAGTCGTATTCGTAGAGCTTTAATGCCATGTAATAGCCAATAGGATTTCTCTCAAAAGATGCCAAGTTTTTATCTATTACCCGAGCATGTTTAGAGTTTTGGAAATTTGATATACGGCTCATACTATCAAGTAAATTTTTATGAAGACTTAGCTCGTCTAAAAAATCTTGTGAAGCATTCACACCTTCATAAAATGATTCTATCTTTTTTCGACTATTGTTTATTGCAAGCGTGTGCTCATAAATACTTCTATCTTCTTGTTTTTTTCCTTTTGCCAAATAAGAAGAAGTGATTTTTTGTGCTAATAGTAAGCTTTGTTCATTTATAAATTCTATGCCTTCTCTCTCAATTTTATATCTACTGTTGCAGGAAAACAGTGAAAAACAAGAGATG
>Ga0207419_1002053_pt1 | contig 13796 bp, 17 predicted proteins | sample ElkSloMetagenome_4_FD_184723 | JGI IMG/M metagenome (GOLD analysis project Ga0207419, IMG submission 184723) | Hot spring microbial communities from Elkhorn Slough, Monterey Bay, USA - MD2A (version 2) | ecosystem: Environmental > Aquatic > Marine > Intertidal zone > Estuary: Microbial mat ... | reverse complement strand
ATTAATTATTAATTATTAATTGTTAATTGTACATTGTTAATTATTAATTGTACATTGTTAATTGTTAATTGTACATTGTTAATTGTTAATTGTACATTGTTAATTGTTAATTGTTAATTGTTAATTGTACATTGTTAATTGTTAATTGTACATTGTTAATTGTTCGTTGCGCGTCTAATTTGAGCGTTGAAATAAGCCTCGCGATAACCGAGAGATTCGGCAATATCTAATCCGGCTTCAAAGAAAGCTAAAGCTCGATCGTAGTTTTGCTGTTGAAGATGAATTTTACCCATGCGATCGTAGGTATTCATCAAACCATAAAAATCTGATGCAGTTTCTTGGACTTTGACTTGTTCTGCGTACACCGTTAAAGCATCATTCAGTTGTTCGTAACTTTCGTAGAGTTGGGCTTGGTTTTGTAGGGCTTCGCTGGCATATCCCATCTGACGTTCAGCCCAGGCTAAGGTAAAGCTTTGTTCGTATAAAGTAATGGCTTCGTTGGGTTGATCCAGAATAGCGTAATCTTGTGCGAGGGAAATTTGAGTGGCGAGGATTTGGGCGGTATCTTGTTTTTTGAGATAACTGGCTAAAAGTTGCTGTTTAATATTAATTGCATCTTCGGGTTGTTCGAGTTGGTCGTAAATATACGCCAATTCTTCGAGGTATTGCATAACGTTGAAGTCGTCATATTGCGATCGCACCAACTCCAACAATTCGGTATAAACTGCGGCGGCTTCGGGATAGCGAAACCAAGCCAGATATAATTCTCCTAATGCAATGAGGGCTTGTTCTGCGGTGCGTTCGTCGTTATTTTCTCTGGCGTTGTCGAGAATTTTTTCGTAAAGGGAGGCGGCTTTATCAGCAGCGCGAATTTGTTGATAGGCTTGGGCTAAACTGCTGAGGAGTTCTTGGTTTTGGTCGAGGTTTTGTTCGGTGATTTCGCGATTAATTTCGTTTAGTCTTTCGTTGATAATTTTAACATCAGGAGTGCGGCTTTGATTCCAGGCAATTTGTCCGACTCGTCCCAAGGCTTCGATTTCGGATTGTAAGCCTAAAGAACGTCTTAAGCGCAGTTCTCGATACCAAATACGAAAGGCGGTATTGGGGTTTTCGGCGTTTAATTCGGCGGTGGCTTGGGTGTTGAGTTCGTCTACAATGGCTTCTAGGGTTTCGGCTTCGGAATCGGTGAGGGGACGTTCGGGATTTTCGAGGGGAAATAGGGGATCGCTTTCGCGAATTTCGAGAGGTTCTTCGAGGGTTTCTGGGGTTTCGCTTTCGCTTTCTTGGGCGGCTAGGGGGGAAGTAATACCAATGCTAAAAAGGCTCAGGGTGAGGAGTAGAATTAAGCGGGAAGATAGCAGTTTCATGGGGGTGAATAAGCGTATTTGTAATCGATTAATGGGCAAGCCCTGAAGGGCTTACGACAAACGGTTTAATACAAACGACGCGATCGCGTTTCATCAAGTTTCGCGTTAGTATAATTCATATTTGAGCAGGGTACAGGGAATTGTGCCGTTGTACACGGGAAGGCGCTGAGAAGCCCGTAGTCCTACTTTCTTGGAGAGTTCTTTATTTCCGGTGAGAATATAGGCAGTCCAGCCTTTAAAACGCTGTTTAAAAATATCCCCTAGAAGTTTATACAGTCCTTCTAATTTTTTGACTTCTCCGACGCGCTTGCCATAGGGAGGATTGCACAAAATAATCCCGGAAGGACTGGGGGGCTGTACGTCTGCGAGTTCGGTTACGCTAAATTGGAGGCGATCGCGCAAACCGCAATTTTTGGCGTTAATTTCGGCTTGAGAGAGGATTTCGGGGTCGCGATCGCTACCGCCAATAAACGCCGGAAATTCCCCGATTTGGCTATCTTGAGCCGCTTCGAGGGTATTTCGCCATAATTCTTTGTCAAAGTCTGGCCAGCCCTCAAAAGCGAAGCGATCGCGAAATAATCCGGGGGCAATGTTGAGGGCTTTTAACCCGGCTTCGATGGGAATTGTACCCGAACCGCACAGAGGGTCAAACAAGGGCAACTCAGATCGCCACTGAGTCATATCCAGAAGGGCAGCGGCCAGGCTTTCTTTGAGGGGGGCGAGTCCCATCGCCGGACGGTAGCCGCGACGGTGTAAGCTGGTTCCTGAGCTATCGAGGCTAAGGGTACAGGTGTTTTTGTAAATGTGGGCGTTGATGATGAGATCGGGATCGCGGGTGTCTACACTCGAACGTTTCCCGACGCGATCGCGCTGTTGGTCTACGATCGCGTTTTTGATTTGCAGGGCGGTAAAATGGCTGTGGTTGAGTTGGCGATTGCTGCCCGTACAGTTTACCGCTAAGGTTTCGTTGGGGCTGAGATAATCGTCCCAAGCAATGTCTCTCGTCCCGTTGTAGAGTTGTTGGGCGTTTCCTGCCGGAATTTCAGCAATGGGCATCAAAACGCGAAAAATGGTTCTTGCCCAGAGGTTGACGCGATACAATAAAGCGCGATCGCCTTTAAACTGGACTCCGGTAAATTGCGTTTGAATCTCGGTAGCCCCTAATTGTTCTAACTCTTGGGCTGCGATCGCTTCTAAACCCCGTGCAACGGTGGCAAAATATTGCGTCATGGTTGTGATTATCCGTCATGCCTCATTCATTTTCAATTATTCCTGATTCTGACATTTTCGACACAAAAGACCGAAATCAAGAACTGATGATGGATAACCAATTTTTGCTGAATTAAGCTGTTTCTTTGACAGCCCGACGTTCGACTTTAGCGGTTTGTGTTACCGGTAATCCCGGTAAACGACGGCTGATATTAACATCTAAAGAAGTAATATTATTGAGTTCGAGTTCGAGTTGTAAGTTGGGCATATACTGATGACAATGGCAGCAATACCACGAAATTCTGTGAGCGCGAATATGACGTAATAAAGGATGAGAACAGCAAGGGCAAGTGTGAGTAGACATGAGGAGTTCCTCCCTAAAATTGATTTTAATCAGAAAAATCGGGACTAAGCGGGACAACGATTGGGTTGTAAATTGGGTGATAAGTAGTGGTCGATAACAGTCTTGAGGAAACTGCTTTTAAGCGGGGTTGTTAAAGCTGTATCTGCACCGAGTTCTAGAGCTATTTTCTTGCTTTCGCTATCGGTTTGGGCCCCAATAAAAATGATGGGGATGGGGTTAGAGATTGAACTTTGTTTGAGTTTTTTAATCAAAGTGTAGATTTCAAGCGGTTGAAATTCTAAATGAACGACAATCAAATCGGGTTCTAGTTCTCTTGCCAGTCGAGAACCCAGCCAGACATCCATGGTTTCAACCAAGTTAATCTTTCTGGCTTTCAAAAAATTATGGATATAAGCAGCGACTAAGTTATCATTTTCGATTAAAAGTACAGTAAACATTTTTCTAAATCTCAAAAAAAGTTAATCCAAAAAGCGGTCGCGAAATTAGTAAACTGAGTTTAAAATTGCTTCTAAAAGGAAGCGATCGCCTGGACAAGAAGACCAATCTAAAGCACAAGTTAAAATTTCTTGCCAAAGTTTATTTTCTTGGGGTAAGTTACCGAATCTATGGGATTGATTAAGTTGAGAGATTACGTCTAAATGAATATTTTTGTCTTCCAAAATAAACAAGGCAAGTCGATGGGTAAACTCAAGAATATCGAGTTCTGGCATCAGGTAACTGGGGTCACTTAATAACCAGCGACAAGCATGAGGATCATTTTCGGCTAAACCATAAATAGCTTTGAGTAAAACTTTTTCAATCGAAATCGGATTGGCCAAAACCGTTAAAAAATCTTTTAAGGCTTGGAGAGCAGTAATATCTTGACTTTGGTAAACAGACACAGCTAATTCAACATAAGACTCATCCACAGGAAAAGAAGTCACCGAATTGTAGCCATGCTGTTGTAAATTGTGTTGATTCTCTAATCCCAAAGATGATTGCTTCGTTGTAGAGGACTCGTTAGAATCTAAAGGCGAAGTATCAGCTTCGGGTTGCCGAGTTGAGTTGAGGACGACCCTCGAATAACATTTAGGAGTTTGAGTGGTTGCAAACATGGTCAACGTCGCTCATCGGAGAGAATATACAAACAGTAACTAAAGAATGTGAGGATTTTGCGATCGCATTTAGCCCTATATTTGTTTAAACTCTAAAGTTTTGTTTCTAGACCCCCCACCAATTCATGCTGAATGCGATTTTATTTGACCTAGACGGCACGTTAACCAACACTGACCCCCTCCACTTCCAAACCTGGCAAGAAGCCCTCGAAGCGGTGGATATGACTATCGATCGCGAATTTTATGACCGCCATATTTCGGGCCGAGTGAATCCGGCGATTGTCAAAGATATTTTGCCGCAACTGCCCTTTGAAGAAGGATTGGCGATCGCAGAAGATAAAGAAAAGCGATTTCGGGAAATGGGGGCAAAATTGCAGCGTTTACCCGGATTAGACAAAATCTTGGCTTGGACGCAACAACAGCAACTCCAACAAGCCGTGGTGACCAATGCACCCGGTGAAAACGCCGAATTTATGCTCAATGCCCTGGATTTACAGCAAATCTTTCCTCTGGTCGTTTTAGCTGAAGATATGCCCGCCGGAAAGCCCGATCCTGCCCCGTATCAAGCCGCATTAGACCAATTGCAAGTTCAACCCGAAAACGCGATCGCCTTTGAAGACTCCCCCTCTGGCGTAAAATCCGCAGCAACCGCAGGGATTTACACCATTGGCGTTACCTCCACCCACAGCCCCGAAACTCTGACAAAAGCCGGGGCCGTCTGGACGATTGACGATTTCACCGCGACTCGGCTTTGGGATTATCTAGAAACAGTGAGCTAATTTTCCATATAACAGTAGCACTTCGGGTTAGGACTGGGTTAGATTTGCCCTCACCCCAACCCCTCTCCCACGGGAGAAGGGCTAATTTTCTGATGTTGGATAGGGTGTCTTAATTGCTTTGGCGGTTGTCATAACATCAATTCCTACTCAAGCCAGAGGATTGAGACGAATCCCAAAATCGCCTAAACTCAAAGCAACAGACTCCATAACTTACAAGTTTTTTCTACTTGAGGGACTGCCCTTGAGAATTTTATTAGTCGAAGATGATGAGGGTTTTGCCGCTTGGCTCGAAGCTGGCCTCACTCCCCAACATTACCTGATCGAACGAGCCAGCGACGGCCAAGCCGCTTGGGATTTAGCCGAAGCCTTCCCCTACGATTTGATTTTGCTCGATTGGATGATTCCCAAGCTCACGGGCTTAGAATTTTGTCGCAAACGCCGTCAGCAAGGCGATCGCACTCCCATTTTATTAATGACGGCTCAAGACTCCAACGCCCACAAAGTCGCGGGATTGGATGCCGGGGCGGATGATTATCTCGTCAAGCCCTTTGCCCTTGAGGAATTACTCGCTCGGATTCGGGCTTTGTTGCGTCGGGGAAATGACAGCATTCTCAACGCGATCGCCTGGGGTCAGTTGCAACTCGACCCGAAAAGCTGCCAAGTTACCTACGCCGAAAAACTGCTCAAACTCACCGCCAAAGAATACGAACTGCTAGAGCTATTTTTACGCAATCCTAACCGCATTTTTAGTCAAAGCGCCCTGCTCGATCGCCTGTGGTCGTTTGACGATCCTCCCACAGAAGGGGCTGTCCGTACTCAGATTAAAAGTTTGCGCCAAAAAATCAAAAAAGCAGGCGCACCCGACGTTATTAAAACCGTTTACGGCTTGGGTTATCGTCTCCAAGAAACGACCCCTCCCCCCGAAAAACCCGCAATTCCAAGCGCGATCGCGGCAATTTGGGAACGACATCGCTCGAAATATCGCGATCGCCTTGCAGCCATCGAACAGGCGATCGCCGCCATCAAACAAAACACCCTCAACCCCGACCTCCACAACGCCGCACTCCACGAAGCCCACACCCTCGCCGGGTCTTTGGGGAGTTTTGGCTTTAGGGATGCCTCGCAACAAGCCCGGATTATTGAGAAAGAACTCAAACGCGATCGCCCTCAAATTACCAACCTCACTGCCCCGCTACAAGCCCTTCAGCGCATCCTCGCGGATTCACCTGCAACAGTTCCTACAACGCCCCCCACGCCCCTAGAATCACCAAAACCGAGCTTTTCAGCCCATATTCTGATTGTCGATGATGATGTAGTTCTCGCTCAAGCGATCGCCACCGCCGCCCAAACTGCCGGAATGACTGCCGATCTCGCCCCGAATCCCGACCTCGCTCGTTCCTGCATCTCCCGCGATCGCCCAGATGCGATTTTACTCGACCTAAGCTTTCCCGAAAGTAGCGAATCGGGGTTTGAATTACTCGCTGAACTACAACAACATCAAAATCCCATTCCCGCGATCGCCTTCACAGCCAAAGAGAGCTTTCGCGATCGCGTCAGAGTCGCTCGTCTCGGCGGTTGTGGCTTTCTCCACAAACCCGTCTCCCCCGCCCAAGTGATGACGGCTTTGCAGCGCATCCTCCGTCAAACCGCAACCCACACCGCCACCCTACTAATTGTCGATGACGACACACAACTCCTCGATTATTTAGCCACCGTCCTCAAACCTTGGGGCTTTAACGTGGTTTTGCTCGATAACCCCCAACAATTCTGGCAAACCCTCAAACAAACGCAACCTGACTTACTCATGCTTGATATTTTTATGCCCGAAGTCAACGGCATCGAACTCTGTCAAGTTGTCCGTAACGATTTGCAATGGAGCGAACTTCCAGTTTTAATGCTTTCAGCCCACCGAGACACCGAGTTAGTCCAACAAGTTTTTATGGCAGGGGCAGATGACTACATTCAAAAACCCATCGTCGAACCAGAATTAATCGCCAGGGTACTCAACCGCATCGAGCGTTATCGTTTGCAAAGACGGCGATCTTCAGTTATCAGTCATCAGTCATCAGTCATCAGTTTTTTGGGCAGTGGGCAGTAGGTCTTGGGCAGTAGGCAATCGGTGTGTAGGGGCGGGGTTTCCCCGCCCAATAACCAATAACCAACAACAAATGACCAAGGACTAATGACTAATGACTAATGACCAATGACTAACAATCCAACAACTCCGGCTTTACTCGTACCAAGAAAGACACCACCATCACCGTAAATATCCCTTCTAATAGGGCTTGGATGCCATACCCTCCCAATGCCAATAAAGTAATCGTGCGTTCGGCTTGCGCGTCGATACTGTCGGAGATGGTAGCTAAAGTCACTAGGGTAAAAATCGAGGCAGACAGGGCGATCGCGCCCGATCCCGCAATAAAAGCGCAAATCCCCGTCCACGTCTTTTGCTTGCGCTCTAACGGGTTGCTGAAGCGAAAAACAGAAGAAGCCAACAACGCCGGAATCCCCATCATCGCTGCATTCATCCCCAAAGCCGCGATGCCCCCGTGACCGAACATGACCGCTTGAAAAAACAAACCAATCAAAATCGCCGGAAAAGCATAATAACCCAAAACAATTCCCATCAAACCATTTAAAACAAAATGGATACTGGTTGGCGGAATGGGAATATGAATCAAAGACGACACAAAAAACGCCGCCGTTAATAAAGAGGCTTGGGGGATTTCGGCTTGGGGGTTACTTTTTTTACTGATTTGACGCAAAGAATACCAAGTGACTCCCCCTGTTATGGCATACCCCGAAATATAGACACTAGAGGGGAGTAAACCGTCGGGAATGTGCATTATCTCGAACTAACCTTCTACACGGGACTCAGAATGAACAGCAGGGGTAGGGGAGGATTTACGTCGGGCAAAAAATAAAGCAGTTCCCACGCATCCCCAAACCCCCACGGCGGCCATAACTGCTTTTTGTAAGGGAGTGTAACCGCTATTCATGGATGTGGGGGCAGTGGCAATTTGTACGGTGTTATTTTCACCACCGCCGCCATCGCCATTGGCATTCCCTGCGATGGGAATGCTCACTAAATCCCCGTGACCCGCTTGACGCACTTTCACATCCCAGTTTCCGGTTACAGTCGGATCGGGGCTAAAGGTAAATTTGCCTTCTGCGTCGGTCATTCCTTTTAACCAAGGGTTCGCGGGGTCATCGGGGGCGTAGACGGTGACTTGGGCATTGTCCATCGGGGTTCCGCCGTCGTATTGGGCTTGAATTTCGATGGCTTGGGTTTGTTGGTAGGAAATATTGGCCCCGTGGGCCCAAACTTTGGGAGATATGCCCAAAACCGTACAAAACAATAAGAAAGAAAGGGGTTGGATTTTCATGCTTCTGGGCAATTACAATACAAATGGTCAGATTTTATTCGCAATGGCCTTCCCCAACGTGACCCAAACTCGCGATCGCGGTTTCGAGGGTTTCGTAGGTTTCGGCATCAAGTTCGCTTTCGAGGGTGGCATAGTCAACGTTTAACTCGCCGTCTGTGGCTAAGGCCGCAAGGGGATCGAAGCCAATGGCCCCGGTATTAATTTCGTCGTCTGCGGGGGCTTCTCCATCCCCGAAAATGTGGTCAAAGTGGAAGGTGGTTTCTACTTCTGCGGGGCTGTCGGCTTCGACAATGCCTTTGCGGGTATCGCCCACAAATTCGCCGCAAGTGTAGGAGAGTTCCCGGTCGATTTGGAGGTTAAAATCGATGGTGCGATCGCCTTTGCTGGCTGTTCCCAGTAGCGCGATCGCGTGACCTTCTGCCGGGCCACTTTCGGCTTGTACCACGTTCCAGGAAATCGCGTTATAAGCCCCTTCAGTGGCACTCGCTTCCGCCACAGAGATTAAATCGGCGTTTTCGTCTCCCTGGGCCAGATCGACGGTTTCTTGCGCCTCTAGCAGCGTTACCGTTTCTTTGGCTTCGAGTTCTTTTCCGGCTTCTGGGTCAAAGGGAGGGTCAGTTTGATAAGCTTTGACATCCGCTAACGTGACATAAACATGGTCGAAGTCAATCTGCCAACCATCTTTTGTCACGAAACCCTGACGGACAAAATCCTCACCATTGGCCACCAACTCCAGTTGACTGCTGGCTGAGTCTTCTGTGGTTTCAGCCATTTCGGTATCGGGTTCGGTGGTTTCGAGGGTTTCTGTAGTTTCTGATGCGCCACCACAACCCAGTAGTATCCCCGATCCGAGGAATACTGTACCGACAAGTCCAAGTAAGGATTTCTCCATAAATTTAATCATGATATGAGACTGAAAAAGTTAAGAATATTAACAACTACATCTCAGTGTTGCGATCTCAACTTCATTTTTCAATCCTCCTAGGGGGCATAAATTGAAATATTTTATAATTTCCCAAGATTTCAGCCGGGGATTGGCGAAAAAGTCGAAAAATAGTGTTATATAATAACTGTATTCTGTTCGATATAAAGAAATTGTATGAAAGAACTCAAACGTGAAAAAGCGGTTAAGCTGCTTAATGAAATTATGGAATTTGAGTTAGCAGGAGTCGTGCGCTACACTCACTATTCTCTTATGATTACCGGGCCGAATCGTATTCCCATTGTTCAATTTTTCCAAGCCCAAGCCAACGAATCCTTACTACACGCTCAACAAGTCGGCGAAATTTTGACCGGACTTGAAGGACATCCAAGTTTAAAAATTGCCCCCCTAGAAGAAAGCAACGAACATAACGTCAACACCATACTGCAAGAAAGCTTAAATCACGAAAAGAAAGCGTTAGATTTATACAAAGACTTGCTTGATGTGGTTGAAGATGCCAGTGTTTATTTAGAGGAGTTTGCTAGGGGAATGATTGGCCAAGAAGAACTCCACAACATCGAAATTAAAAAGATGTTACGCGATTTTGCTTAAGTTTATTTTGTTTTAATTACATAACCCTGGTTTTTAATCAAACCGGGGTTTTAATTTCACCCTAGATAGTATTTACAAATAAAATATAAACTCTCGAATCTCGTTTCTAGGTTACACCTGGGAACGAGTTTTAAAATTTATTTTCGACATAAAAACACTATATATTATATTAAAAATCAATTCTCATCAGAAGACTGTAAAATTTGAGTGACTTCCTCAACTGAAAAATCTAACATTTGCGCGATCGCGTCAGGAGTATTACCATTATTAGCTAACTGTTGAATAATTCTCCGTCTTTCTTCTAATTGGCCTTCTTGATAGGTTTCTTGATAAAATCGAGTTTGTTTAATGTCGTTAAGTCCTAACATTTGGGCAATCTCCTCGCGACTGTATTGGGATAGCTTGTAGATAACAATAGTCTGGATTAAGTCTATGATATCCCGTTGCAGGGAAGTGGGGGCTAGAGTTTCTTGGGCTTGGTTGATTAAGCGTTGGGCTGAAGCAATAGCGTTTTCTTCAGATTCAAGAATCAACTGAATAATCTTAATTCCGAGGGTATTTTCATCGGCTGGTATTTCGTCAATATAGATGCGCGTGACACGGTGACAATCGAGAATTTCTTGAAATTGAAATGACTGTTCTCTTTCAATATTGCGGCTAGGATAAATTATAACAACTCGCCAAGGATGAGGGGGTTGGTATTGCCGCAAATACAAAAATAACTCAGAGAAAAGGCGATAATATAATTCCTCGTCTACTTGAAACTGCACTTCGACCAGGTAGAAAGGTCGAAGGGAATCATTAGTAGTAGGGAGAAATAACCCATCTAAACGAAAAGCAAGTTGTTTAACTTCAACCGAAGTAAATCGATAGGCGTTGGCTTCGTTAGGAGGGCGATTGAGCAGTTCAAAAAAGCTGCGGGGATAGCGTTGAAAGAGGCGGTAAAAATGCTGTCGGTTTTCATGGTTTGTAAGTCCTAAAGGGCGGACTACAAACGTTTAAGGGAGTCCAGGGGAATTATTGACGAATTGGATTTTGAGGTCGGGGAAAGCTTCGACAAATTTGACTTTGTAGTTGGGAAAAGCTTGGACGATTTTCCACTCTCCGCATTCATTGGGATTGTCGTCTACAACCTTAACCCGGAGGTCGGGGGATGAGTTGACCGCTTGAATTTTGATATCAGGAAAAACGTCCACGATCTGGACTTTTCCATAAAGGCGAAATCCTTTCATTTGACAGCTTTGTAGGGCTGCATTGGCATTCAGTTTAAACCCTAGGATTATTGCTAGACTGAGAGCAAAAGTTAAAAGCAAGAATGCCAGGGGCGATCGCGAACGTTTCATCTTTTTTAGTCCTGATTTAAAAACTCTAGATAACGATTACTTAAATCTTTCACCGCCAATTCATACAACTGCTTACCGTGTTCGGGAGTCGCTAAATCGGGATGCGATCCCATACGACCATCGGGGTAATGTTCGCGAAAATCGGCAGCCCCATAAATCGGATAACCCGAAGCAACATTATCATCTAATGGGGCAGTTTTAATGGCTTCGGGATAGACATACTGCGTCACAGCAACTTCACTCGGAGTCGCATGAGACCCCTCTTTATTTCCATACAACTCCTTGGCTTTTTTATAAACCGAACCGCACATAAACCAATTACCCACGCGACAGCGAATTTTATCAGCATGAGGAGCATTAATTTGAGCAAGCTGATAATAAGTTTCAGAAAAAGCCGCTTTTAAAGTCGAGATGTTGCCCCCGTGACCGTTAATAAAATAAAAGCGCGTAAAGCCGTGTTTACTGAGACCAGTAACATAGTCTTGGATGACCTGAATCATCGTACTCGGACGCAGACTGATCGACCCCGGAAAAGCGGTATGATGTAGAGCCATACCGACATTGATCGTCGGGCCGACAATGGCTTGGGTGGCAACTCCCACTCCTTTCGCGATCGCCTCGGCACAAATCGCATCGGTCCCAATTAACCCCGTAGGCCCGTGTTGTTCGGTAGACCCAATCGGTAGGATAATTCCTGAAGATTTTTCGAGGTAAGATTCAACTTCTGGCCAAGTACATAGATGTAGCAACATAATGAGGTAAAGTGATTTTGTATATCAATCAACAATCTTAAACCTTTATCCTTGTTGTTTTATGTTATCCCTCGACATTTCCCAGAGTCCCAACTCTGATGATTTAGGCTATACAACGCGCATTCTCGTTGTTGAAGACGAAGATTTGATCCGGGATATGGTCGTCTTAGCGCTCAAAGAACAGGGCTATGAGGTCGTCACTGCAACAAACGGACGGGCGGCTTTAAGCTTATTGCAAACCCCCGATTCCACAACTACCGATCCGATTGTAGATTTGGTCGTTTTAGATTTAATGTTACCCCAAGTAAATGGCCTAGACATTTGCCGATTGTTGCGTTACCAAGGAAACACTGTTCCGATCTTAATTTTGAGTGCAAAAGCCAGCGAAACCGATCGCGTTTTAGGATTAGAAGTGGGAGCAGATGATTATTTAACAAAACCCTTCAGTATGCAAGAATTAGTCGCTCGTTGTCGTGCTTTATTGCGTCGTCAACGATTTACGACTGTTCCCCACAATCAAGTTTTACAGTTTCGCGATCTTGTTTTGTCGCGGGAAGAATGTCGCGTTTTGGTGCGGGGAGAAGAAGCCAATTTGTCTCCGAAAGAATTTCGCTTGTTGGAATTATTTATGAGTTATCCCCGTCGCGTCTGGTCTCGCGAACACCTCATTGACCAAGTGTGGGGGGCAGATTTCCTCGGAGATACCAAGACGGTTGATGTTCATATTCGCTGGCTCCGAGAGAAATTAGAAGAAGACCCTAGTAAACCTAATTATATTGTTACAGTACGGGGTTTTGGTTATCGATTTGGTTAATCTTTGTCTTTTGTCATTAGTCATTAGTCATTGGTATTTCGTCAAGGTTAAATTCTGGTGAGCGATGGTCAAACCGTCGTAATCTCTAGGGTGTCAACTCATTCCCATTCCTCGATTAATGGGGATGATACCAAATCCGGTTTCGACACCCCCTTTATTCAGCTAACCCGCCCACGGATTGAAATCCGGGGCTAATATGGCAAAGTCTGCCTTCGCAGACTAGATTAGGAGTTGGTTTTGGCGTATCGGATTTAGTATGAGAGAGTTCTTGGTCATTGGTTATTACGTCATTAGTTTAAGTACAAAGGACAAAAGACGAATGACCAAGGACAAACAACCAATGACCAATATCAAAATTATTTTAGTTGAACCCGCCGGGGCGTTGAATGTGGGGTCTGTCGCCCGGATCATGAAAAATATGGGGTTAGACGAGTTAATTTTAGTCAATCCTCATTGCGATCGCGACTCTCCAGAAGCCCGACAAATGGCAGTACACGGGCGAGACGTACTCGATAAGGCCGTTTGCGTCGAGAGCATTCCCGCCGCTTTGGTGGGCGTACAACGAGCCATTGCGACCACAAATCGCGATCGCAACCTCCCCACTCCCCTACAACCCCCCAAAACCGCCTTACCTTGGCTACTCGCCCAAGATTGCACCAGCGCCCTAATTTTCGGGCCAGAAGACCGGGGACTGAGTAATGAAGAATTGAACTATGCCCAGCGTTTCCTCGGCATTCCTGCCAATCCTGAGTACTCCTCGTTGAACTTAGCCCAGGCGGTAGCAGTCTGTGTTTATGAGCTTTATCAATTGCAACAGCAATCCCACTACACCGAAGCCCAACCCAAGGATACCCTCGCTTCCCTCGACCAACTCGAAGGCTATTTCGATCAACTCGAAGCCACCTTACTCCAAATTGGCTATCTCTACCCCCACACCGCTACTGCGAGAATGCAGAAGTTTCGCAGTCTCTACAAACGTGCGAATCTGACTCCTGAAGAAGTGGCGATGTTGCGGGGGATTTTTCGCCAAGTGGATTGGGCGATTAACAGTCAATAGCGATTAAGGGGCAGTCGGCAATCGGCAATCGGCAATCGGGGGGGAGTGGGGATGAATGCCCCAGAAAGGGGGTCAGAAACTTTGGCCTAGAGGGCAG
>Ga0207419_1002051_pt1 | contig 13813 bp, 11 predicted proteins | sample ElkSloMetagenome_4_FD_184723 | JGI IMG/M metagenome (GOLD analysis project Ga0207419, IMG submission 184723) | Hot spring microbial communities from Elkhorn Slough, Monterey Bay, USA - MD2A (version 2) | ecosystem: Environmental > Aquatic > Marine > Intertidal zone > Estuary: Microbial mat ... | reverse complement strand
CGTTCCACACAATCAGATTTTCGTGTTCTTCCATATAGGTCTTATGCTTTTTGGCTAAACGATTGTATTCTTCAATGTCCTTTGCGGTGACCTCTTCTAGGACTTCAATAATTTCAATGACTTCATAGCCTTTGCTTTCATAGTCAAAAAGATCTCCTTCCAACGTATAAAATTTATATTTATCTGCTTCTTTTATAAAAGTATATTCCTTATTATCGATTGTAGTTTTACCTTTTGGTTGATTATTAATTATCATAATTGTGTTTTCTCCGAAAGCTTCTTCAGGCGTCATGACTTGTTCTTCAATTACAGTATTTTCATTTTCAGCTTCAAATTTGATTTCATCTTCACCGCAGCTTAGAACTAGTATTGTGATGATTGGAATAATGGCCAGACTTCTTAGTAATCCACTGATTGTTGAGGTTTGTGTTTTCATGATCTTAAATCTTTTTTTGATGATGGGAAAATGGAATGTATTTGCAATGCTCTGCTGGTAATTTGTTGTGGCATGTCGTAAAATGAGTTCTTGATATTTGGGTGTATTGACACCTTGCTGAATAACACAGCGATCGGCGAGAAACTCGTGATTTAATTTCATGCTGGACCTGTACATATAAAACAGTGGATTAAACCAAAACAATGCTATTAATGCTTCAATGAGTAAAATGTCAAAACTGTGCTTCTGGTCTAAATGTGCTTTCTCATGATTTAAAACAGCATTGGGAATTAAATTTTGATCATGGTCTGTTTTGCTTACAAAAATTCTATTTAGAAAAGAATGAGGAACGGTTATTCCATTGCGGAGTATTAATTGATATGAATTATAGCTGATAACCTCATCTTCTGCTCTGATTGTAAACGTCCTTAGATTTGTGATGAATCTCCAAAGCATGATAATAACACCAGTAAAATAAATCAATAACAAGATATAATACCATTGAAATTCAAACCCTGATTCTTCTAAGACTGCTTCAGAAGTATTCAAATTAACTAAATCGACCACCGCATTGTTGTCTAACGAAACAATTACAGTTTTAACTACGATAAAAGGAATGATCAAAGAAATTCCAATTGAAGCCAAAAGATAAAAGCGTTTAAAATGATGCCATGATGTGTTTTCTAAGACAAGTTTGTAAAATAGCCAGAACACAAATAAGCAAACCGATGAATTGAGAAGAAAATGTTCCATGATTATTCATTTTGAATTTTGTCATCAATTATTTTTTTGAGTTCCTCCAGTTCCTTTTTAGACAAGTCTGTTTCACTGGTAAAAAAAGAAGCGAATTGAGAAGCACTATCATTGAAAAATTTTTTGATGAGTCCGTTAACATGCTTAGAGAAATAAGCGCTTTTTTCGACTAAGGGATGATACTGTCTGCTTTTTCCGAATAAAGTATAACCTACAAAACCCTTATCAGTCATTCGCTTTAAAAGAGTGGCGATGGTGGTAGGGGCAGGTTTTGGTTCCGGATAAGCCTCAAGCAGGTCTTTCATAAAGGCCTTTTCTTTTTGCCACAAGTGGCTCATGAGCTCTTCTTCAGATTTTGAAAGTTTCATATTCTACATTTTTAGAATCAACTCTACAAATGTAGAATAAAATTTTAATTCTACAAGTGTAGAAGCAATTTTTTTTGAAGTGTCTCCGAAATTGAATTGTTCTATTTTAAAAAATTATCTAAGTTAAAGGTAGATATTAAAAATTGGCTATCTTATATAAAACGTCTAAATGAAAAACCTTAAATTGCTTAATGTCTTAATGTTTAAAACACAACCATGAACATCCTCCTAGCTCCCGACTCCTTCAAAGACAGCTTACCTGCCAAAGTCGTGGCAGATCATATGGCAAAAGGCATCCGTCGGGTCAAGCCTGAGGTTCAAATTACAAAAGTTCCACTCTCCGATGGTGGTGAAGGACTATTAGAAGCTTTGGTTACAGCTTTGGATGGTCGTTTAATTTCCGTTGAAGTGAAAGATCCGCTGATGCGGGACATCAAAGCGAATTATGGTCTCATCGATATGGGTAAAACTGCTATCATTGAAATGGCTACTGCTTCTGGTTTGGAATTGCTCAAGAACTACGAAAGAAATCCACTTATAACATCTACCTATGGCACAGGTCAACTCATCAAAGATGCTTTAGATAGGGGTTGCCAAAAGCTCATTATTGGCTTAGGTGGCAGCGCGACCAATGATGGTGGAATGGGAATGCTAAAAGCTTTAGGCGTGAAATTCCTGAACAATAATGGTAAATCTATCGGTGAAGGTGGTGGCGCTTTAAAGGATTTGACTCATATTGATATGACTGAATTAGACCATCGTCTATCAAACTGCGAAATTATTGTTGCCTGCGATGTCAACAATCCCTTAACTGGTAAAAATGGAGCTTCATTAGTTTTTGGAGCTCAAAAAGGTGGCGATATCAACACCTTAAAACAGCTTGATAAAAATTTGTCAAATTATGCTGAAGTGATTCATAAAGACTTGGAAAAGGACTTAAAAAATATTGAAGGAACCGGCGCAGCAGGCGGAACAGCTATAGGATTATTAGCATTTTTAGACGCCGAATTGAAACCTGGCATCGAATTGATCATGCAGGAGCTTCAGCTGGAAAAACAAATCAAAAAGGCAGATATAGTGCTCACAGGAGAAGGCCGAATAGACCATCAAACTATATACGGAAAAACGATTTCAGGTGTTGCCAGAATGGCTAAAAATCATAATGTCCCGGTTATTGCCATAGCGGGTAAGGTCAACCACGATATCGAGGAATTATATAATATTGGCGTTAATGCAGTATTCTCTATTGTTAATCAGCCGATGCAGCTTGAGGTAGCGATTCAAAACACGGGAAAATTGATAGAATCCTGTGTTGAAAATATTGTTAGACTAATTGATTTGGACTTTTGACTAACTTGAATCTAATCTGAAAAGAGCATTGAAAAGCAATACAGGTTTACTCTCAAATGAAATACTCAGTAAAATTACTTTGCTTTGATGTTATTCGTCTAAATTACATTAATATATTCTTAAATGTCTAATTTTTTAACCTTATCACTAAGCAATATCCATATATTGAAAATAAAAATTATGTCAAAGTCAAAAAAAATTTCAATTACACACAGACCACTCGCCGACATGCACGCCGATGGTGTTCGATTTGATCCTAAAATTAAAGAAGCCTTAAAAAACGAAAGAAAGCTCGATAAGGAAAATCCGGCTAAGCGGTAAACCCTATTTATTGCATCAAGTATCAATGATAAGCTAGTTGTATTTGGTATGGATACAGATTTTTGACAGCTCTATTCAAGTCGTAAAGGCTATTTCTATTCTAAATGATAGTTTATTCTTTATATCTAATGGAACTTTAAATTAAAGCAATAAAAAAGCCCAACCTAAAAAGGTTGAGCTTTAATATTTATATAGAGCTGATTACTCGGCCATAACAACAGTGTTGATCACATGTACCACACCGTTTGAAGCATCTATATCTGTTTTGACGACTTCCGCAGTGTTTCCTGCGCCATCTTTCAACATAACCTTACCGTCAACTAGCATTGCAGTAATTTCTGCGCCAGCTACTGTACTAAAACTATATTCTCCATCATTTGCTTTGATTTGCTCAAGCAGGTCTGAAGCCATTACTTCACTGGCTACAACGTGATATTTTAAAATGTTTTGTAGAGTTTCTTTATTTTCAGGTTTTAACAAACTTTCTACTGTCCCTTCTGGTAATGCAGCAAATGCATCATTTGTAGGAGCAAATACAGTGTAATTTCCTGGCTCTGCAAACATACTAGCTAAATCAGCAGATTTCAACGCTGTTACAAGCGTTGATAAGCTTTCAGTTTCCATGGCCAATTCAGCGATTGAGGCTTGGGTGCTTTCAGCAGTTTCTTCCTCCATCTCTTCTTTTGGGGCTTCCATTTCAGTTGTTTCTTCAGCCTCTTCTTCTTGTTGCTTATCATTTTTACAGGCAGTAAAAGACACCAACAATAGGCATAAAATCAAATTTAAAAAATTAATTCTTTTAGTTTTCATAGTTTATTTATTTTCAAACAAATGTATTGAAAGTTCCTTTCTGCTGGTTTTCAGTTTTCTATATTTATCGGAAATTTAACAAGTAATACTTAAATCCCAATACATTAGAATTAATCTTGCACTTTAGGAATCCAGAGGTGTTTTTCAAAATTTATGATTTGATCATTTTCTACAACAACGCCCTCATCTTCAAGAATTTGTTGCATAACGTGTGTTCCAGGAAAGTGATGTTTCCCAGTCAAAACACCATTCCTATTGACCACTCTGTGCGCAGGAACATTTTCTTGGGCATGAGATGCATTCATAGCATATCCAACTACTCTAGCACTTTTTGCAGCACCTAAGGCTTTAGCTATTGCGCCATAAGTAGTTACTTTACCATAAGGCACTTTACGCACAACATCGTAAACTTTTTCAAAAAAATCTGAGTGGTTTCTAGGCATAAATCCTATATAGTGTAATCAAAAGCAAGCAGAGCATAAGTGCTGCCATAAAATAATTTGAGTATTTTTTAAATACTTCATTTTCTTTGATAATTCTGTCAAAAAAATATACATAAACTAAAAATGTAGTTAGACTACCTAAAGCAGCCGATAACGAAAAAATAATTTTAGTTGTAATTGTAAAGTCAATATGATTTTGAGGGGTGAATAAAGTAGAAATTACCACGAAATAAGGAATCGGAAAAATATTCACCGCTGATATTAAAACACCTTTAAGGAATTGACTTGAACTTTTATATTGTGGTGTATTGATGGCATTATTTTTATTTATTAAAGCGGAAATAAAAAAATACACTAGCATAATGGCTAAAACAAATAGGCCTACAAGTAAAATATTATCCTTATAAGCTGGATTTTTGTTTATTTCTTTAGCAATAAAAATAGCAACTAATGCTTGTACAAATACTACAGAAGTCGCTCCAAGCGCTTTAATCGTACCTGCTTTTTTGCTGATATTCACACATGTTTTTGCAACAGACATATTAACTAAGCCTGGCGGCACTACACCAAGTAAAGCAGCAAAAAAGGTTATTAAAAATAGGTTGGCTTCGTGCAAAGTTTAGTTTGGTTTAAATCTAAATTTAAGGTAAGTTATTGGTTTTTTGTTTTCTAAGTATTTTTTTTCATAAAAAGTTTGTATCTCGACCACATCCTTAGGGGCTTCATGATTAACGTAGATATCGTGATGACTATACAATACCTCATAGCCTAAGCCTTCTAATAGCCCTAAAGTGTAACCATGCATAAATTCACTATCGGTTTTCAAGTTAATTATTCCTTCGGGCTTTAATATTTTTTGGTACAAATTCAAAAACTGTGGATTTGTCATTCTATGCTTTGTCCGCTTAAATTTAATTTGAGGATCTGGAAATGTAATCCAAATTTCTTCTATTTCATTTTCTCCAAAAATGTAATTCACGAGCTCTATTTGTGTTCTCACAAAAGCAACATTTTTCAAATTATCTTCTAATGCAGTTTTTGCACCTCTCCAGAATCTGGCTCCCTTTAAATCGATTCCTACAAAGTTTACATCAGGATACCTTTCTGCTAAACCAATTGTATACTCTCCTTTCCCACAACCCAATTCGATAATGATCGGATTCGAATTTTGAAAATATTTTTTATTCCAACACCCTTTAAAAATAAAATTATCACTCACAACCTCTTCCCTGCCAGGCTGAAAGACGTTTTCAAATTTTTCATTGTCTCTGAATCTTTTTAATTTATTTTTACTACCCAACTTTTGAACTTTTAATTGGTAAATTTAAATATATTTTAAACTTTTAAAAGGAAATGTCTAAGGGAAAAATTTTAGTTGCTCCACTTAATTGGGGACTTGGTCATGCGACAAGGTGTATTCCAATCATCAATGAGCTGAAAGAAATTGGGTATGAACCAATAATTGCTTCGGATGGCATTGCTTTGAAACTTCTAAAGAAAGAATTTCCAAAATTAAAGTTTTATGAATTACCAGAACTTGATATTAAATACTCCAAAAAGGGATATTTTCTAATTTTTACACTCTTGAAGCAAGGAATCAAGTTTTATAAGACCTATAAAAGTGAACGTAAAATAATTAAAAAAATATCCGTTGAGGAAAATCTTGCCGGAATTATCTCAGATAACAGACTTGGCCTATACCATAGTGAAATACCAAATGTGATTATATCCCATCAGCTAAAAGTCATCTCTGGAAGTTTAACCTGGCTTTCTACTATATTCCATCAATACTTTATCTCAAAATATGATGAATGCTGGGTTCCTGATAGAAAAGAAAGACCTAATATGTCTGGAAAACTCGGTCATTTAAGGTCTTCAAAATTAAATCTCAGATATATAGGCTACTTAAGTAGATTAGAAAAAAAAGAACTTCCATTAATTTATGATGTCCTAATCCTTATTTCTGGACCAGAACCTCAACGAACAAAATTTGAAGAAATAGTATTAAAAAAATTTAAGTCCTATTCTGGCAAAGCCGTAATGGTAAGAGGTGTAGTTGAAGACGAAAAAAAATCTAAGTATAAAAACAACCTTAAAGTTATCAATTTTTTGACCTCAATAGAGCTTGAAGAATTAATTCAACAGAGTAAAACAATCATTTCAAGATCCGGATATACTAGTTTAATGGATTTTGGCAGGCTGAAAAAAAATGTCCTTTTGATACCTACACCAGGACAATCAGAACAGCAATATCTTGCTAAAAGTATGAAGAAACAAAACATAGCAACCTATTGTCAACAACACAATTTTAATCTTAACATTATCAATGACGTCAAGCTTTACAAAGGCTTAAACAGCCTGTTCTTTGACAGCGACCCCAGTTTTAGGGAGGCTCTCAGCTTTTTTGAGCGTAAATGAAAATTCGCTTCCAACTCCAAAATCACTTTCTACATAGATTTTTTCATCATGAGCTTCAATAATGTGTTTTACAATAGACAATCCAAGACCAGAACCACCCTCATTTCTAGATCCACTTTTGTCCACTCTATAAAAACGTTCAAAGAGTCTTGCTATATTTTCACTTTCAATACCTTCTCCATTATCCGTTACCCTAACTAAGATTTTGTCTTGAGGTAAACTTTCAAAACTCACCTCTGTAGTTCCTCCTTTTTTACCATACTTTATAGAATTTACAACGAGATTGGTCAACACTTGTTGAATTCTCTCCAAGTCTGCATTTACGATTATCGGATTATAAATTTTATCAAAACTCAGGTTAATTTCTTTTTTTTGTGCTTTCATCTCAAGAAGATCAAAAACATTCTCCACTACTTCTATCAGGTTGAAATTTTCTTCGTAAATATTCAAATCACCAGCTTCAAGTTTTGTGATCATATCCAGGTCATTGACTATATAGATTAATCGATCAACACCTTTACTTGCTCTCTTCAGGTACTTTTTTCTAACTTTTTTGTCCTTAATTGCTCCATCAAGTAGGGTTAGGATGTATCCCTGAACCGTGAAAAGCGGAGTTTTTAATTCATGGGATACATTGCCCATAAATTCTTTTCTATAGTTTTCACGTCCTCTAAGACTTTCTATTTCTATTTTCTTATCCCTTGCAAACCTTTCAACCTCCTTCGTAAGCGTTGCCATATCTGTTGTAACCCTGTCTTTATCTATAGAAGAAGATTCTAATAGAGTTACAGAATCGTAAACCGCTTTAACTCGTTTATAAATGAAGTGTTCTATTCTTAATTGAATCAATAAAAATGTAACAATATAGGTGCTTACTAAAAACAAGACCAGACTTTCCCATTTGACTGAAAAAAACTGAGATTCAATAAGAAATAATACAATTGATAATGAAATTGAAATATAGAGCGAAGAAAAAAACGCAAATCTAAAGGATCTTTTAAACTTTTTATTACTCATATATCTGTGACAATCAATATGAAATTGAATTATGCAAAATAATAAAAAGATTTCTTTTAAATACTCTGAATTGTAATTTAGACGACGAATTTGTATCCGACCCCCTTAATAGTTTTAAATGAATTGTCACCTAGTTTTTCTCGTAATTTTCTTATGTGAACATCTATGGTTCGACCTCCAACGACTACCTCATTACCCCATACTTTATCTAAAATATCTTCTCTTTTAAAAACTTTTCCAGGTTCAGAGGTGAGTAATGACAATAATTCAAATTCTTTTCTTGGTAGAGGCATCTCAACATTGTCTTTAACAACCTTGTATTCGTCTTTGTTTATAGTAACATCTCCTACTTTATAGATCTGTTTTTCTTTTTTATCTGACTTAAAACGTCTCAACAAAGCTTTAACCTTACTGATTAATACTTTAGGCTTTATAGGTTTTGTAATGTAGTCGTCAGCACCTGCCTCAAAACCTGCAACCTGAGAGTAATCCTCTCCTCTAGCCGTTAAAAACGTGATTACCGTGTCGTCTAAAGATTTTATTTTCCTCAATTGTTCACAGGCTTCAATACCGTCCATTTCCGGCATCATCACATCAAGAATAATAAGCTGAGGCTTAATTTTTTTTGCCAGCTTTACGGCTTTAGAACCATTGTTGGCAGACTCCACAGAGTAGCCTTCGTTTGTAAGATTATAACTTAATATTTCAATAATATCCGGCTCATCATCTACAATTAGGATTGTAATATCTTTTTTCTTCATCACTTAAAAAATTACTTAACAAAATTAGACATTTTATAATTATATAAGTTAAGTATCCCTTATCAATGGCATTCAAAAATTCATGTTTGTTAATAATTCTTAGACTCAAGGTTAATTGAATGTAAATTTTTTTTGTTCGAAAATATTTATAAACTTCTGTAATTCAGTTTTTTATCATTTTTCCAAATTACCTCTATGTAAACAAGTATTAATACAGCCCGATTTAGACTTAATACCATATTAAAGTGCCAACGAGACTGTTTGTTTTTATTTGCACAAAATTTGAATTTTGATGAAAAACTATTTGGTCTTCTTGTTCTTATCCCTAGCTATAGGTGGTTTATATGCTCAGGAAAAAACAGGTAACATTGCTGGAAAAATCACTGATAAGGAATTCAATAATGAACCTCTAGCTTTCGCAAACGTCATTCTAGTCGATTTAAATAAAGGGACCACAACAGACATGGATGGTCTTTATAACATCGCCAATCTTCAACCCGGTACTTACACCGTAGAGTTTTCTTATGTTGGATACGAAACGGTAACGATTCCAAATATAAAAGTTGAAGCAGGAAAAGTAACAGAAATTAATACTGCCATGGGAGCTACAGCTGCCGCACTTGATGAAGTTACCATTACAACCGTAGCTAGGAGAGATTCTGAAGTAGCACTCCTACTGGAACAGAAAAGCGCTATAAATGTCAAAGAAAGTATAGGCGCAGAACAATTAGAAAAATTAGGCGTATCAGACGCTTCTTCAGCTACTACTAAAATTGTCGGCGTTTCAAAATCAGAAGGTTCTGGTCAAATTTATGTAAGAGGTCTTGGTGACAGATATCTTACAACAACACTAAACGGTCTTCCGATTCCCTCTGATAACATAGATAAGAAAAATATCGATCTTCAATTATTTCCAACGAGCTTTATAAGTAGTGTTTCAATCAGTAAAACATTCTCTCCGGATAACTCTGCGGATCAAGCTTCCGGAAATATTGATGTTTTAACTAAAAATGTCAGCAAACGCAAAGATTTTGGATTGAGTGTTTCAGGAGGAATGAATACTAATGCCATGTTTGTTACAGACAATTTTAAAACAACAGCTTTAGATGATGACATTAGCTTTGGTATTTTCAATAGACAGTACGAAACTAGCAATTTAGCTGACGCCTTAACTGATCAAAGCTGGAATACAATTGCTTTGGATAATCCTGTAAATTATTCTGTAGGCTTTAATGCTGGTGGTTTTTTGGATGAAGATGGGAAGTTCAGAATATCTTTATCAGGTAGCCAATCTGTAAACCACGAATATCGTGAAGGTTTATTTAGATTTTATGACAGAGGCCTTACCCCAAGCTTAGAACCATTTACCGGTGAAGGCGGATCCAGAGATTTCGTTCCGGACGGCGACAACAGATATTGGAATAAAACGATTAATACAAACGGATTACTTGTCGGTCAATACCAAATTGATGATAATAACAGCCTGAAATTTAATGCATTTGCCATAAATAAAGTAGCACAGGAACTTTATGAGGCTGGTAGAAGCGGTAATGCCATATTTTTTGATGAATTAACACCAAATGGAGAAGAAGGTAACCAATTTGTAAGGGATCAAAATATTAAAAATACCTTCTTAACTACTGCCCAACTTATTGGTGATCATTATTGGAGTGCTAACAACGAATTAGAATGGGCTATCGGTTATAATCGTTTAGCAGCTGATGAGCCTAACCGTATTAGGAATGAACTGAATTTTAGAAACGTTGATGGTGTTCCTTTTGATGAGAGACCGATAGAACTAGGTAATACCGGTGGTTTCCAACAACGAAAAAGTTCACAGGAAATATTAGATGAAGAAATTAACGGAAGAATAAAAAATGACTTTAGCTTAAAAGTCGATGAAGATGAAAACGATATTTATGCAATAAGTGTTGGTGGAGATGGAAGATACAAAACACGTGAATTTTTATCAAAGTTTGTAGGTTTCGAAGAAGGCGGTGATGTCATAGGCGCCTTCAATCCAGAATCTATAGATAACCTCAATAATTTCTTTACCAGAGAAAATTTGGAAAACGAAGTTTTAGCATTTCGAGAGCAGCCAGATGATGTATATGATGGAGAGTTAATTTCTTATGGTGCTTTTGCAGACTTTGTTGGTGTCTTTGGCAATTTTACAGCTGAAATAGGTTTAAGGTATCAAAATGATGAAATTTTTGTGGATTATGATGTCAACAATGCTCCGGGAGGAAGACAAGGCGAAGCTTTGAAGAACTACGAAAACATTTATCCATCTTTTAATCTAAAATATGATATTGATGATAGGATGGCCTTACGTTTAGCCGGTAGTATGAGTCAAACATTGCCTGAATTTAAAGAAATTGCACCTTTCGAATACGTATCACCTGAAGGTTTGATAGAAGCCGGTAATAGACTAGTTGAAAGGTCTAGAAATCTAAACATTGATTTAAAATACGAATTCTTTCCAACAAATGACCAGTTATTTTCTGTAACAACTTATTTTAAAAGAATAGAAGACGCTATTAACAGAAGCTTACGTTTAGGTGGTGGTGATGTGTTTTCTTTCTACAATACCGGAGATGCCAGAATATTTGGTATCGAATTAGAAGGAAGAGTAAATTTACTGGAAACTGATAAATCGAAACTAAAACTCTCGGGGAATGTCTCATACATAGACCATTTACAAAGTTTAAAAGACAGATCGGAGGGTATCAATGTAAACGGCGCATCAAGAACGTTTCAATATGGTGGCAATACAGAGATTGGTCTTGAAGGTGCCTCTGACTGGACAACCAACATAGCCTTGAATTTTGAAACTGGTGAAAAAAATCCATATCAATTTACTTTATCCGGAAATTACGCTTCTGACAGTATATACGCATTAGGTGCACCTATAGATGTTAATCCTGAAGGCATAGAAGATACAAATTTTAATGGTGAGATAGTTGAGAGAGGATTTGTAGTACTTGATTTTATCTTAAACAAGGAAATCAATGACAATCTAAGCGTTGGTCTTTCCGGAAAAAATTTATTAAATCCTGACATAGACCGATATCAAAATGTAGTAACAGTTTATGGAGAAACGTCAGAAACTCAGGAAAGAACTGTACTATCATATAAAAGAGGAGTAGACTTTAGCTTAAATATATCTTATAAATTTTAAATTTTAAACAAATGAAAACAATGAAAATCAATTTAATTTTAGTACTGCTACTTTCAGTATTCATTATTTCATGTGACAATGATGATGATAACGGAGGTGGTGGACCACAAGATGGTCTTACAGGTGATATTACCTCAGACCTTGTACTAGACCCAAATGTTACTTACAATCTATCCGGTGAAGTAAGAGTGAAAGAAGGTGTTACTCTAAGTATTCCTGCAGGCACTGAAATTGTTTCAGCTACAGGAACTGGAAATTTTCTCGCTGTTGAACAGGGTGGACAAATTCAAGTAAATGGTACAGCATCTGAACCAGTTATAATGAGATCTCAAAGTGGTAATGCTGGCGACTGGGGTGGATTATTACTATGTGGTAATGCTCCAACCACAGCAGGATCAAGCGCAACTGCAGAGGTAGCTGGATTAGTTTATGGTGGTACTAGCGAAAATGACAACTCTGGTAGTATAGAATACTTAATCATCAGAGATGCCGGAGCACAAATCAATGCAGATTCTCAGTATAACGGTTTATCTTTATATGCTGTTGGATCAGGGACTTCTATTTCCAATGTTGCTATAGTCAATGGCGCTGATGATGGTGTTGAGTTTTTCGGAGGTACTGTTTCAGCAAGTAATATTTATTTAGAGAATAATGAAGATGATGCCGTAGACTGGACTGAAGGGTGGAACGGAACCTTATCAGACACTTATGTTGTTAATACTATTCAAGGTTTTTCAACGGCGATAGAAGCAGATGGATCAGATAGCAATCCAACAATCAACAATTTTACTGCTATTTCTTCAACAGGAGGTTTAGCTATTCAAATGAAAGCGGCTTCCACGGCTACCATCAATGGATTCTCAGCTACTGGATTCGATACTTTATTTGAATTTGCAGGTAGTTCTACTCCGGCAGAGCTTGTGATCGATGGAGAAGCAGCAAATACGGATGATGATGCCGTTTATCAATCATCTCCAACAAATGCAAGTGCTTTTGCATGGGCAACTGATGTTGCAAGTGGCAATCAATTACCTGCTAACATTACTGCCGATACGACATTAGACGCTTCTGTAGAATATTCAATCAGTGGACCAGTATTAGTAAATTCCGGCGTGACTTTAACTATTCCTGCTGGTACTCAAATCGTATCTCAATCAGGAACTGCAAATTACTTAGCTGTATTACAAGGTGGTTCTATCGAGATTCAAGGTACAATTACAAATCCTGTTGAAATGAGATCAGTTGACGGTAACCCTTGGGGTGGTCTCTTAGTTTGTGGAAATTCAACAACTACTGCAGGAGAAAATGTAACTGCTGAAGTAGGTGGTTTAGTTTATGGAGGTAACAATCCTTCTGAATCTTCTGGTAGTATAGACTATTTGATTTTAAGAGATACAGGCGCTCAGATTAACGCTGACTCTCAATTTAACGGATTGTCATTGTATGCCGTAGGATCAGGAACTTCAATTAGCAACGTTGCTGTAATTTCTGGTGCGGATGATGGCATAGAATTCTTCGGAGGTACTGTAAGTGTTACAAACTTTTATGCAGAAAACATAGAAGATGACGCTATTGACTGGACTGAAGGATGGAACGGTACCATGGATACTGCCTACCTAGTAAATACTATTGAAGGTTTCTCCACTGCAATAGAAGCTGATGGTTCTGCAAGTAATCCAACTTTAAACAACCTAACGGCTATTTCTTCAACAGGTGGTTTAGCTATCCAAATGAAAGCTGCCTCTACAGCTACAATCAATGGATTCTCTGCAACTGGTTTTGATTCATTATTTGAATTCGCAGGTTCTTCAACTGCTGCAGAATTAGTTATCGATGGCGCTGCTGCAAACACAGACAATGATGCTGTTTACCAAAGTTCTTCAACTAACTCAAGTAATTTTGCCTGGGCAACTGGTGATCTTGAATCTGATCAATTGCCGGCAAACATCACATCT
>Ga0207419_1002050_pt1 | contig 13817 bp, 7 predicted proteins | sample ElkSloMetagenome_4_FD_184723 | JGI IMG/M metagenome (GOLD analysis project Ga0207419, IMG submission 184723) | Hot spring microbial communities from Elkhorn Slough, Monterey Bay, USA - MD2A (version 2) | ecosystem: Environmental > Aquatic > Marine > Intertidal zone > Estuary: Microbial mat ... | reverse complement strand
GGCCGTAAGCGGCTCGCCTCCGGCACCCTGATTGTAGATGCGGATTCGCTCCGTAACCGAAGCCTGATAGCTGTCAGGTACCACCAGTTCAATACCGGCCCGCTCTGCTGCTTGCCTGATCATTTCGAGGCCTGCGTCATTGAGTCCGATACCACGATCCTCGATTCCTCCCAGCGTCGCGGCCTCGGCCTGCATATCAATCAACTCGGCCTGGCGCAGCTCGTGGGCAATGTCCAGCCACGCGAAACCAGGCACATTGGCGCCCCACTGCGACGCCGAGCCAGAAACGATGGTGACGGGCTTGATATCCATTGACTCAAGTGCGGCGTAAACCGCCAAGTTGAGTGCCGGAAAGGAACCGGAAACGGCCACCGCCACGTGGTCACCGGGCTCTACGCCCGCCTCAACAAGAAGTCGAATCACCACAGCAGCCCAGTTGGGATTGATGGTTGCCTGCTTGGATTCGAGATCACCGCTGTTGGTCGTCAAGGGTGAAGATGCGACTCCGATAAGCCCCGAGCGCAGCGGATCCACGTCTGGGTTGATGGGCTCGATCCGACCTCGAATCGGGCGCAGAACCTCAATGCCCTGCTGCACCAGACGCGATGCATCGAGCATTTCGCTGTAGTAGCCCGAGGTATCCTCACGGGTGAAAGTCTCGACCACGAGGAGCGCGCCAATCGCGGCAGCGGCCAGCAACAGCAAGGCGCTGTTAGGTATCGAGGATGGGCGCCAGTAAAGCTTTTGTCCGCGTGGTTTCATTCGAACACCCTCTCGAGCACCGTGCTCAAATCAGCCCGATTCAGCGCTTGCTCGGCTTCGTAGGTCATCAAAATGTCAGGCATGATGACAACGAGGATCAAACGGACCAGCACGGAAGAAACGATGAGTCCAACCAGCGTTTTCAACACGCCCTGACGCTCGAACCAGATCGCGATCAGCCCAGGAATAATGTAGCCGATGACGCTCAGTTCGAAATAGGAAAACTGAGTGGAGCTGGCCGTCTCTGCCGAGCCCGAGGGAAAGCTCATCACGCCACCCAGGCCGAGGTCCATTAGAGCGCCTGTAAGATAGCCAAAAAGAATCATCAGCGCGGTCTTTCGACGTCCGTACACGACCATGAAGCTCGATAAGGTGCGCACGGCAATATAGGTGAAGTAGGCCGCAATCAGGGTCAAGGCCACGCTCCAGGGTTGAAGCAGTTTGAGTGCGACGTATCCCGGCACCACCAAGCCACCGGCCGCGAGGCCAAAAACCTCCACCAGCAGCAGCGTGACGAGCAGGCCGATGCCGATCGACACGGCCAGCAGATTAAGCAAAATCACAGGGGTTGGCTCCTTGTTGCGCGGTTATTGAACTGCCTGGCCAATTCAGCGCCGCCACCGTGCACGTTGCACATGCCGACGATCAGTGCAGCGCCTGAGGTCTGTTCCAGGACGACCTCAAACAATTCGTGTTGATCGAGACCCTCGGTCACGGTCATCTGCACGGGCGCAATGCCCGCGTCCACAGCAGCTCTGGCAAACAGCAGCGTCCCGGAACCCATCAGCACGTAGTGGTCAGCCGGTGTCCACTGTCCGGCGACCTCGGCCAGCTGTTGGGATCGCTGCGGGCGATCGAAGCGGCAATTAACCACGGCGACCTTGTAGCGATCCTTACCATAGTGGTCCACCACTTTCTCCCAGATCATCTTGGTCGAATCGGGATCATTCGCGGCAAACGCATTGACAAAGATGATATCGCGACCAAAAAAGTCGACCGATTGAACGCGCGTAGCTCCGACCTCAGGTGCCAAGGCCTGCATACCCTGCAGCGCATCCGAGCGCTCGATGCCCAAGGCCTGACACACGCTTAAAGCAAGCGCGACGTTCTCCGCATGCTCCGCGTAGCGAAACGCCGCCATCTCTTGTTCGGAAACGCCGTCCACATCCTCGAGGGTTATGGCGTGCAACTCGCTTCTCCGATCTTCTGCCGCCGTAGTGAAAGTATCGATATATTCGCGCTCAGCGGTGAACAGATGGGCATCAAAAGGCACGGTGCCGGCCAGCGCCAGCGCCACGTCTGGAGCACCCGGACCCATCACATCGAGGTGGTCCGCGCGGGCATTGGTAATAACCCCATGGGTCGAGCAGACCATCTGCTGCTCGGTCAGCGCCTGAAAATGAGGCTGCAGGGCCATGCACTCCATCACTACGACGTCTGGCTGAAACCCAACCAGCCGACGCATGACGCGCATCTGCTCGATGATGTTGGGCTGATTCGGACGGTGCAGGGGATAGTCCTCGCCGTCGGGTCCCGTCACGGCCGCAAACGATCCAGTGGTTTTCGAGCAAACGCGCTTGCCGCCCGCACGCAGCCCCGCTGCGATCAAACGCACCACGCTGGTCTTTCCGCGCGTACCGTTGACGTGAATGCGGACCGGCAATTGAGCGAGAACGCGACGGTGCAGGAGCGTCTCCAACAGTCCCAAGGCGATCAGCACGACCAGGATGCTGGCGAGCGAGATGATGGCAAAAGCGTTACTGATGTTTAAGTAGTCCGTCGCTGGGAGGGTTGGATCATACCGGCAGTCGACGCTTTTTCAAAATACGGAGGACCCAGCGATCAGCCTGACTCTGAATAAAGACCAATTGGGAAGATGCTGTGCTGGACATGTACGTTTACTTTATTTGAATGGCTTACGGCGGCGAAATCGATGATCAACAAGCTTATGCGCCTAATCTGCAGGCATCACTTTTTCCAAACAAGCAAATGTCCGATCCTGATTATTCATCTCTCAATCGGACTCAGGTCAAATCTGTCAGAGAAAACAACGTCAGCAATCGGTGCCGTACGACGACCCGCAACCCATGGAACCTGACCATACTGATAAGCCCCTTGATCGATCATTCCGTCATCATCGTCGCGATAGAAAGGCACCAGGAAAGTTTCAGAGTGGCCTCCGACCTCGACTGTCAGGGTCAAATCGCTGGGCTGGATGATTGCACCTGAGTCGCGGGCAATGGAGAACTGGGGAAGCTGATAACCCACACCATCCACTTCAATGAACTCAGGATCCGTCGGACTTTCCGGCACGTTGTTCCAGCGAAGGTTATCGGAGATGTTTGCCAAGGGCCAGCGGATCTCTTCATTGTCGATTGGCTGGTAGCCGGATGCATCGTCTGTATTGAAAATGATATTGTTCATGACCGACGTTCCCTTCTGAGCCGTTTGCTGGGCAGGGCCCATACCATTGTTGTTAGTTACGATGCCAAAGGGGCCGTAGCCAATCGATGGCTTGCTCCGATTGACGCTGAGCGTATTGTTATAGATCAGATAATTGGCGTCAGGAAAGTTATTGCCTTCCTTTCGCTGGGCCTGAACGTGAACCGCCCACTCGACGTTCCAGATCACGTTGTGATCGATGATCATGTCGCTACCGAAATCAGGATAAACACCGCCCACGGTAAAATTCCCGTGGCCCGGGACGCCATCGATGTTCTGTTCCGCGTCATGAATCCAGTTGTGGTCGACTCGGACGAAGCGATGCGTACCACCTGAGTAGATTGCACCCGAGTCGCCGTCCTGAATAGCGAACAGGCTGATGGCGTTATGGTGGACGCGGCCTCGCCAATCATGAGGCTGTTCAGGGGTCGAGTAATACATTGAAACATCAATCGCATTCTTCCCGCTGCGAGCAATCGTATTGAACGCTATTTCGTGGTCCGAGGATCCACGATCGGTAACGCCGCAATGTACTGCGGCACATTTCGTGGCCCTGTAGTTTGTATCGTAGATTTCGTTGTCATAGACACGATGACGGCGACCCACCAGCGTAATTCCGTTCCCCGCTGAATACCGAATGAGCGAGTTTCTCACGACGTGCTCTTCGCCGCTAAGAACCAAGCCGGACGATTGACACCACTGGTTATTAAAATGACCCGATATGTCCGTGTAGTGGGTCGGGTAGAGGATTTCCAGACCGTCCAGGATGATGCCGCGAGATGGGGCGTCGTTGAAATCTTCTCGATGGTAAGGATCGTAGTCGTTGCGCCATGGGAAGGCGGCGTTTCGCCAGGGGTACCTGGGCTGGCCACTCGACCCGTAGGGCACGCCATCACCACCTGAGTTCATGTCCGTCGTGATCGTGCTTGCGAAGAGTTTCAGATTTTCGATTGTGATGTACTGGCGATTGGAGAGGTCGAAGGCAAAGGAACGCTTCTTGACCTCAACGCGCCCCGCGGGATGGACGCCGCCCGGTGGCATCAGGTACAGCTTCTCGCCGATTTTGTCATGGAACCATTCGCCCTCGACATCCAGCAGGGCCATGGCGTTATACAGAATGAAGCGACTTTCATCCGAGTAGTTGTTTTCGTTGACGTCCGTGCCGTTCCCGCGCGTACGAAGGGTCAGAGTCGAGTCCTCATTTTCGGCGATGTAGCCGGTGAAGGCCCAGTTCCATTCACCGATCTCACTGGGTTGAAAGTAGATCTCTGCTCCGACCAGTTCGTCTTGATCGAAGATCCCCGACAGATCGTTATCGGACACGATCCCGGTATACCAGCCGTCGCCATCCCGTTCGCTGCGACTCACGAAGCTATCAAGAACCCCCTTCTTCGGATAACTCGGGTCTCGTTCGAGATCATTCGGCCAGCGGGCAACGAGCAGCATATCGCCGTCGAAGAAGACCTGATTGGCCTGGTTCTGTACGGACCCGTCATAGAGGTCTTCATGGACCCCAGTCCCTGGCATGGCTCTGCTGAAAAAATCCCTCGCCAGGGGCGCCGAGTAGACACCGTCGCCCTCGTCCTGCCAATCCTGCGGCTGCGGACCGAGGACCTCACTCCCGGGAATCACAACGTCGTCGATCACCCCGTCCACCTCGTTCGCCCTGAAAACGATCGGCGCCGACTCCGACCCACTATTTGCAGGCCTTATGGTTTCGCGGTAAGTCCCGCCATGGATGATGACCACATCGCCTGCTTGCGCGATGTCCGCCGCCGCTTGGATCGTCGAGAACGCACCGGGGACATTTCCGTCTGCATCAACGTGGTGGGTTGTCTGCGCGGCGGCAGCACCTGCAAAACAAAAGGCTGTTGCGGCGAAACAAATATGCCGGCGGTGCTTGGGGCAGATAAACGAAAGCGCAACGCCTGCGTTTTGCACACGAACTGCCGAAAACAAGCTCAACAAGAGGTTGTTCCTCTGATAAGAAATTACCCCTTGGACTGGTTAAAGGCTACCACCCAATCGATTTAGCCTGCAAGACCAAGCTCGCTCTGAGCGTCCAAAACCCAAAAGGCAATAGAAATAACCAGCGAATCGTTAGCCTCGGAGCCATCGGAATAGAGGATTGGCCTGGCTAGTGGCTTGCCAGGTAGTTCGCAATCTGATCTTTCAGCTGCATGCGCTCACGTCGAGCTTCTTCTTCGACTTCATCGGTGACCGGCTCGATGCGCGTTTCCATTCGATGGACACTGCGATTGATCTCGTGGTACTTCTCGAACATCTTTGCGAAATGCGCATCGTTCATTTTGAGGTCGTGGATCTTGTCCTTGTGCTCTGGAAACTCTTCGGCGAGCTCGTGGGGGGTATGACTCATGACGTCGCAATCCTGTTTGATGAAAACATGAGTTCAGCTTAGCCGAGCCGTTCTGGCCCAGTCTTTGAGTTAGCTCAAATTTGCGGCTGAAATCGCCGCAGCTCGAGCCATTCGAGCCAATGACCGAAAAGCTATTGATCGAAGGGCAATGGGGCAAGAAGCGAGGGAACAAGAAGCCAGGGAACACCGACTCGTCGAGTACAGTGGCCAGGAGCGGCGCTATGGCGCTGTTTATCCAGAGCGCCCTCGATTCGGGCACTCATCGACCCACCTCGCGCTTTGTGTAAATATGCCGACAAGCGGGGCGACATCCATGCCCTTTTACGCCGAACCCTTTTAGCCGAGACCACTTATATGAAACATATCTTTCGCATCATCATTGCATCTACGCTGCTGACAACCTTGAGCGTCTCCTCAAACCTGGTCGCGCAGGCGCAGGATGTCGATGACCGGATTGCCATGGTCGAGGGCCTGGCCGGACCTGAGGCCGTCCATTGGGACGCAGATCAGAAAATCTGGTTCGTGTCGAATTTCAATGGCGACGCCTCCGGCGACGCGAACGGATTCGTATCCAAAATCGACTCGGACGGCGCGCTCCTCGATCTAGAATTCATGATCGGAACCCAGGCGCACCCGCTCCACGGTCCGCGCGGCATGCGTATCGATGGCCAACGGCTCTGGGTCGCGGACGCGGACGGCCTGCATGCGTTCGATCGCCACTCCGGAGAGCACCTCGAGTTCGTCGACTTCACTGCCTTCGATCCGGGGTTTCTGAACGACGTCGAGCTCGGACCAGACGGTTCGATTTTTCTGACCGATACGGGTAAGGCGAGGCTTTTTCGAATCGTCGACGGCGAGATCTCGGTCGTGGCCGGCGAGGATCTTCCCGCGCCGCCGAACGGGATTGTCTGGAATCCTTCTAGTGCATCGCTGGTCCTGGCGCCCTGGGACGGAGCCCGCACGCTGATGGAGTACGAACCCGTGGCCGGCAAATTGACTGACGGCCTGACGCTGCCAGAAGGCGGAAACATGGATGGACTGGAGCCATGGCAAGGCGGCTTGCTCATCGCCTCTCAGGTCGACCAGGCGATCTGGCACGTGAAAGACGGCGAGGCAGAGGTTGTGATCAACACACCCGGGCGACCCGCCGATATCGGTCTCGATGCCGCCGGTGGACGGATTGCTGTGCCCTACATCGCGCTAGATCGAGTCGATTTCTGGACACTTCCGGGCGCGCCCTGAATCCGCTGAGGCCCGCGTCGGGCGCTCCGACCTCTGGGCACTGAGAGTGATCTGAAAGCATCCTTTTCCTCCCGCTTGAGCAGCAAATTTATTGCCTAAACCGATCTCTGAAGATCCAATCCCGCCGCCGCTCGACCGCGCCAATATCGCAGGCCGCGACGCCGTTGTTGTCCCCGTCCTGCGGCCGCGGAAAGCCGCGGGCGTCGGTGGGCAGGCAGCCAACAGCAGGCAGGGCGTCGATCAGCGGGCTGCCGGGCAGCGGCAGACGAATCGGCAGGCCATCCGGCCCGGCGCTCAGCGGCGCCAATCCTGCGCTGTCGATCTGCAGGTCAGCCGTGCCGCGACCGCTGCCACAGGTATTGCCCTGACCAAAGGCGTTGCCGCCCAGGGAGGTCAGCACGGCATTCGCGCTGATGGCACAGTCGCTCGCGTTTCCGGTGGAGTAGTTGTCGGCGACCACCGAATTGGCAATGGCGACCTGCATGTCGTCATACACGTGCAGTGCCGCGCCGAACGGGATTTCCCAACCGCTGCCGCCGCCGGTACCGACGATCGTGACGTGATTCAGGGTCATGGACCCTGATCCGGTGAAGGTCAAGCCACCGCCGCTACCGCCGGTCACGGTCACGTTTTCCATGACGCCCGAGCAATCGAGGCACATCAAGGTGCCGCCATCGACCGTGCTCGAGTTGTTGTCGAAGGTCGTGTCACGGATGTCCAGGCTGCCGGTACGGGTCAGAATCGCGCCGCCGAAGCTGCTTTCTATACGATTGCCGGTGAAGCGCATGCGGCGCAGGGTCAGTGAGTCGACGGGTGCGGCGCGCAGGCCGCCGCCCGAGACGGTGATCCCTTCCATTCGCAGCGTCGTGCCGGACTCGGTGAACAGGCGCTGGCCGTGGATAAAGGTCTTGTCCGGGCCGTTGCCGATCAGGATCACGTCGCCCTCGACGCCCAAGGGCTCATCGAGGACGTAGCGCCCGTTGCCCACGGCAATCACGCGCGGAGCCCCGGCTGCGGCAGCCTCCTGTAGTGCTGCCCGCAGGGTGCAGACCCCGTCGGCGCTGGCACAGGTGCCGTCGCCAGGGCTCGCATCTCCTGAATCCTTGAGCGCATCCCCGACCGCACCGACCTGGAAGTCCGCCGGGCGTGAGACCGGCGTGGTCAGCACCAGATCCAGGGTTGAATTGAAGGTCGTCTGATCGAGCACCACCTCGGCCTGGCTGAGCAGCAAGGTGCCGGACTCGGTATCGGTGGCGACCTGCGCCGTCACGTTGAAGCTGTTGGACTGTCCCGGAGACAGATCGCTGACCGTACAGTCCAGCCAGTAACCGTCGCGCGTACAGCCGGCCGGGACGGTGATGCTGGTCGGGTCGAAGCCGGGGGCCAGGCGAAGCGCCAGCTCGATTCCCGTGGCGGTCAGGCCCAGGCCCGCGTCCGGCATGCGGTTTTCGACCTGGAATTGATAGGTGACGAACTGGTTCGGCAGCGCCACGTCCGTGGACGGCGTGGCGCTGAGTTCCAGTTCGATTCCATCCGCGATATTGATGGCGATGTCTTCGCAGCGAGTCAGCGACAGGCCGGGGGTCGGAATCCCGCCAGCATCCAGACGGTCGGTGATGCAGACCTCCACGCTCTTCAGGCCCGCCGATAGGTAGACATGGTCAGCCGTGATACGGCCGGAGTCCGTGCCCCCGTGGCTCAGGATCGGGCCCGTCGGCTGGCCGTCGGCGTCGAAGTCACCCTCCGCCTCAATCGTTCCATCGCCCCAGTCGATGATCACCGTGTGGATCTCTTGCGGGTCCGGATCGCGGAAGGCCAGGTCGAGGTTGACCGTGTAGCCCGTACCGCCGTCGATCGCCTCATCCGGCACGCTGATGATGGGCGCGTCGTTGATCTCGATGATTTCGATCGACACGGTCTCGGGTGCCGAGGTGTCGACGCCATCGCTGACGGTGAAGCTGAACTCGTCCGGCCCCCAGCGATCGGGATCCGGGACGTAATCCGCGCTCTGGCCGTTGATCACCACTTCGCCGAGATCGGGCGGGTCGACGATCTCGAAGCGCAGCGTATCGAGGGGGTCCGGATCGCTGCCGTCCAGGGATAGCGACCGGGACTGATCCTCGTTCAGGACCGTCGCAATCCCAGGTGTGGCGAAGGGCGGACGGAAGTTGCGGCTGACCTCGACCTCCACCTCGGCCGGCGGACTCAGCAGGGGCTGGCCGGTGTCCGGATCGCGGACGCCATCGCTGACCCGGAACCCAAAGCGGTCGATGCAATCGGCGCTGTTCTCGCAGGCGAACTGATTGGTCGACTGATAGACCAGGTCGGCGTAGTCATCGCCGATCTCGACAAACGGGGTCAGCAGCGAGATATGCAGCAGGTTGGTCTCGGGGTCGAGCACGTAGAAGCGGCTGGAATTCACCGAGACGTTCTGCGGGCTGCCGAAATCCCCGACGACGAAGCCCGAGCCGGCGCCGGTGGACCTGGCCTGGCCGGCGAAGAAGCCGTCGGGGGTAAAGCGCTGGATGCGGTCGTTGCCCGAATCGGCGACGTAGATCGTGCCATTCGGGGCGATGTCCAGGCCTTGTGGCGTGCCCCGGAACTGCCCGGGCCGACAGCCGCTGGTGGGCACGATGACCGTGCCCTCGTCGCAGAACGCGCCCTCGCCGGCACTGAAGGAATTATCGACGCCGCAGATTTCATCGGTGCAGGAAAAGCCCAGGGAGCGGCGATTGCCGACATCGCAGACGGCTTGGTCGCCGGGCGCCAGATCGAGGTCGCAGCGGCCGAGCCAGCCGACCAGGTCACCGGGAACCACCCTTGAAGGGCTGACCTGACGCGACGGCTCGTACTTGTAGATTCGATCCCCGCGCGCGGCGTAGACGTAGCCGTCCGCATCCAGGGCCAGCGGGCCGGTCGTCAGCCAGGTAGAGATGTCGTCGTCGACGTCGTCACTGAGGTAGTCGACGAACTCGGCGTCGGGGTTGATGGGATCCCAATGGTCTTCCAGGGCGAAGATCCGGCCCGTACGGCCCATCACATAGATCAGACCGAGGGCATCGACCACCGTGCTCCGCGGGTTGCGAATGAGGCAGCCATCAACGGAAAAGGGAATGCAGTTGCCGCTCGTGTCCTCGACGTAGCCCAGGTTGAAGCCCTTCTGATATTCGAGATCGGTGTCGTAGATCTGGATCAGGCCGTTGCTGTTCGAGCTTGCCGGGAGCGCCTGCGTGGTGACGATCAGGCCGCTGTTAAAGTCAAACCTCACGTCAGTGAAATCGGCGGAACCCAGATTCGTATAAGTAGGACCCAGACTCCCGTCCGGGTTGAAGCGCGCCAGGCGTTTCTGGCGCAGGAAGACCGTCGGCGGGGGCCGGCATTCGACCACGCCGAAGTCGGCCACGAAGGTCTCACCTCGGTCGTTGGCGGTGAAGAAGACGGGGTCGGAGGGGAAATCGAGCTCGTAGCGGCCGTTCGGGTCCGGCAGACAGAGGGCCTCGAGCTCGGCGTCGCTGGCCGTCTGCTCGATGCGGAAATCCTCGATGAAATACGGATAGAGCGGCGCCACGAAAAAGCCGTTCTCGGGCAGTGACTCGATCCTGAAGCGAAGCGGGTCGTTGTCGAAGTCGAAGCCCTGCAGGCGGATCGGCGTCGGCTCGAAGCTGACCGCCTCGGCCCGATCGGGCCCGATCTGCTCGAAGCCGATGGGATCGATGTTGTCTTCCTTCAGATTGACGATCTGCACGGCCTGGCTGCTGTTGCCGGCCGCATCAATGGCGGTCCAGGTGACTTCGTGCAGACCCAGGCCCAGCGGTAGTTGCGCATCGTTGCTGACCTGTGGCGACAGATCGACCAGGTCGAACAGGGCCGGCTGGCCGAGGTCGCTGACCGTGTCCTCGGTCACCTCGACGATGTCCGCCGGCGGCACGATGGTCGGCGGCTGACGATCGAGCACCGTGATGTAGACGTTGCGGGTGGCTTCATTGGGCAATCCGGCCAGGTTGGGGCCTGGGTCGGACGCGGTCCAGGTCGCCACGAAGCTGTTGTCCTGGGTGGTGGTGGTGACGGGCCAGAAGCTGCGCAATGCCTCATCGGGATAGTCGATGTCCAGCGTGATCGGACGGCTGCAGTCGTCGTAGAGCTGAAGGAAGCTGCTGACGATCGGTTCGTAGCGTCGGCGCGATACCCCACCGACCTCGTCGGCTTCGATCGTGATATGGAACTCGCTGCCGATAAACTGCGCGACCGCGTTGCCATTGGTGCCGATCACCGGTGTGATCGTGGGCGGGGATTCGTCGAACACGATGATGTCCTGCACTGCGGTCTGCTCGATGGGCAGGCGCCAGCCATCGATCTGATCGTCGAGCACCTGCAGCCAGGTCTCGCGCCAGATGTTGAACAGAATAGTGACCCAGGGATCGGTCTTGGAACCGGGCGGAATGCCTGGGACGAAGATATCGAGCAGGTCGACCGGGCTCAGGCGTGGGCTGGCGCGCCAGACCACCGTATTGCGGCCGACAGGAAAGCTCAGAGTCCGACCCACGCTGTAGGGGCATTCGTAGCGGGGCCCGCTGCCCTCGAACTGACTCTTCCGAACGCTGCCGTTATCGCGGCATTCTTCGTAGATCTTGTCCGTGGCGTCGAAGGAGGCGCTGCTGAGAAAGAAATCGAGGTCCGTGAAACGGGCCGGCGGCGGGGCCGGGTTTCCGGCCAGCAGCACCACATCGACGTCCGTGTTGTGGTGGAACATTCTGGGGGTGCCCAGTTCGCCCCAGTCGCTCTGGCTGTCGATCGGCACACCCAGGGCATCGGAGTACTTGAATGCCATATGCGGCTGCTCCAGCTCGACGCCACACTCACCCAGGGGCACGCGGCGCTCGACGTCGGGCGGGGCGGTCAGGGAGGGCTTGCAGAACTTCAGCGCCAGATTGGACGCATAGGCCGCCCGACCGGCCAATACGGCGGAGGGAAAGGGCGTCAGGGACACGAAGAAGCTCAGGTTGTAGGCCACGCCCAGGGGAATGATGCAGGCCAGGGCGCCCGCGTTGCCGCGCAGGTGGGCCTGCGAATGGCGCAGGTCGGACGACAACCCCAGCGCCCCTAGTATCACTGGATAATCGCTGGCACTCGAATCGACTCGCTGCAGCATCAGGCGATCGAACGATCGGTCCGAAACGACCCCGATCTGGCCGCTCTGCCCTTGTACTTTTTGAATCAGGCCCACGCGACTGCCCCTGGGGATCTCGTGCGCAAAGACCTGACGGCCGATCTCCTGATCGCCCTCGAACAGCGAGAGCACCAGCATGGCCATATCGCGGGAATCATCGATCTGGAACACGACCGCCGTCTGAGGCTCGCTGAACTCGAGCGACAGCGGTCGCGTGCCGTCCAGAACGACACGACCGCGCTCAATATTCAACTGGTCAAGGGCGAAACGGGTCAGTGGCAAGGTCTCGACCCGGCGGGCATCGGAGGCCAGCTCGACCAGATCCATCGAATCGAGGGCATCTCGCTGCGCAGGCCCCAGAACCTCAAGACTGCCGAACGCCCGAGCACTGCTAAGGGCGGCTATCTTGGATTCAAGTTGCCGGCTGTCCTCGCTGGCGCTGACCGCTGCTGCAGTCATCAGAAACAGCGCCAGGGACTGCAGCAGACCGAAGTGCAAAGCTTTGACTAGACCGATCATGAGGTTGATTTTCTCCAACGAATAGTGTTCCTGCTACTCACTAATGCGCCACCTCAACCCGAATCCAGTCACACCAATGACTTCTCTTTGATCCCCGGCCAGGCGGGCCGCAATGCAGCGCCTGGGCAAGAGTGGCCATCGAACGGAGATGAAAGGCGGCAGCGGTTTGATTGCAAACCAGGCGAGTCCACTTTACACGGCCCTCATAAGGCGCGTGGTGCCCGGGAATGGCGGAACATTGGACGCAGGTCCCAGCGCGCTCAGGCCCGGGTGGCTTGTTCCTGGTCCTTCAGCCCGCCCTGGATCAGGCGCTTCTCGGCCTTGAGCGCGTCGGCAAGAAACCCCAGCACGGCTTCGATGCGAGGCGCATTGCGTAAGTCCGGGTGGGTCAGAACCCAAATTCTGTACTAAGGTTTTTGAGGATGACGATCTAACCGCCAGTGTATTCACGGATGGCAATACGAAGAGCAAACAAAGAAACACGCGCATAAGGCCAATCGAGCACGTTTCCATCAGCCGGAAACTTCTGGGACAATCAGCCACGAATGCGAGCAATCGCAAGCCCTAGATCACGAATGGAGACCATGATGTTCAACATCACCGCACGCAGCCTTTGTCGATTCTTGACGACGCTATCGCTGGTCGTCACAACGGCGGCGATTGCCGACGATGCATCGAGCCCGGTGCAGATCCAATCCGATGTGGTCTACGGCCACAAGGATGGGCTGGCCATGACCATGGACATCTATCAGCCAACCGACAATCCGAACGGCGCGGGCCTGCTGTTCATTGTCAGCGGCGGCTGGTACTCGCGCTGGGCGCCCGCTGAACGTTCCCTCCCGTTCTACGCATCCTTCCTCGATGCCGGCTATACCGTGTTTGCCGTCCGGCATGGCAGCAGCCCGCGCTACGGCATCCCAGATGCCATCTCGGACGTGACCCGAGCGGTTCGTTTCGTGCGCAGCACGGCCGCAGACTACGCAGTCGATCCCGATCGACTGGGCGCCATGGGCAACAGCGCGGGCGGCCATCTGGCCCTCGTGCTTGGAACGCAGGGCGACGATGGCCTGACCAGCGGCGACGCGCTGGCGAAGGTCTCCAGCCGGATCGCCGCCGTAGTCGCCTTGGTTCCGCCGACCGATTTGACGATCGCGGTCTGGGAAGCACCCGAGTCGCTGCCCGCCTATCGTCGCTTCCCGGCGCTCGAGCTTGCCATGGACAAGGCTGAAGCGGCATCACCGGTCTTCGACGCCTCGCCAGACGATGCGCCGTCGCTACTGATCATGGGCGGGGCCGACGAACTGGTTC
>Ga0207419_1002048_pt1 | contig 13831 bp, 9 predicted proteins | sample ElkSloMetagenome_4_FD_184723 | JGI IMG/M metagenome (GOLD analysis project Ga0207419, IMG submission 184723) | Hot spring microbial communities from Elkhorn Slough, Monterey Bay, USA - MD2A (version 2) | ecosystem: Environmental > Aquatic > Marine > Intertidal zone > Estuary: Microbial mat ... | reverse complement strand
AATTGCAGCCCGTAGCCGATTTGCGAACCTACATAGACATCGGCGGCACTGAATGAAACACCGGCAATGAAGGTCCGATCTGAAACGGCTGATTCAAGTGTGTCCAGTGTGCGCTGCAAGCTGCCGTAGCCGACGAAGCCCTGCTGTTCAGAGGAAATCTCAACACCCAGTGCCTGATTGACAATCGCTGATTCAACGGGTCCTGCAGCAAAAAATAACCAGCGGTAATAAGCCGCCCGCTGGGCCGGCGGGGGCGCAAGACTCGCGTCTGGAAATGCATCAGCCAGATACGCGCAGATGGCGGCACATTCCGTGATCACCTGGCCGTGATGTTCAAGCGCAGGAACTTTGCCCATCGGATTGATCTCAAGGTAGCCCTCACTCTGCATGTCGGGTCCGTATTCCAGTAGCCGAACTTCGTATTCGGCGCGGCATTCTTCCAACATCCAGCGCACAATTCGACCGCGCGATTTCGGGTGGGTATGCAGTGTCAACGTCATAAAGCTTCCAAGTCCTTTTCTGCCAGGTTAATGAAGTTATGCGAACTCCTCAATCAATCTTTCAACCGACATAGCCTTGCCAAACAGGAAACCTTGCGCCATGTCGCAGCCTCGGTCTTTGAGCAATTTCAGCTGCTCTTCCGTTTCCACTCCTTCGCCGATTACTTGGATGCCGATCGAGTGGGCCATGGTGATGATGGCGGAAGTCAGTGCCAGATCGTCCGATCTCTCAGTCAAATCTGAAATAAAGCTCCGATCAATTTTCACGCCATCGACGTTGACCTGGCGCAAGTGACTCAATCCAGAAAAACCGGTGCCGAAATCGTCCAGCCATACACGCACTCCCTTTTTCTGCAATATTTCAAGCGTTGCAGAAGCAATGGGTTGGTTGTGCAAGAGACTGCTTTCGGTGAGTTCGACACTTAGGAGCTCTCCTGCCAAATTACTCTTGTCCATGGCTTGAATGACACGTTGTTCAAGTCCGGATTTGAGCAACTGACGCCCGGAAACGTTAACGGCAACGCGTACATTGGGTAAAAGCTTGCGCCAGCGTGCCGCGTCCTGACAGGCAACCTCGATAACGTGTGCGCCCATATCCTCGATAAGATTGCTCGTTTCTGCCATGGCCACAAACTGTTCAGGTTCGATATCGCCCAGCTCTGGGTGTTTCCAACGAAGCAAGGCCTCGGCCGCCACAAGCTGACCGCTGCTGCAGTCGATGATTGGCTGATAGGCAACTTCAATCTCACGGTCTTGAATGGCCTGACGCAGGTCTTGTTCGAGCAGAATGGATTGGTCGGCTGCCAGGGTCATCCGCTTGTTGTAAAACGCGTAGCCGTTCTTGCCGCTGGCTTTTGCCTGATACATGGCCAGGTCACCGCATTTCAGAAGGAGTTTTGAGTTGTGGGCATCTTGCGGATAGCAGGTGATCCCGATACTGGCGCTCAGCACTACGTTGTTTTCGCAGACCTCAAAAGGCTTGTTGATGGACTCGAGAATGCGGCCAGCAAGCCGTTTGCAGCGCTCAACGACCTGCCCACCTGATACAAGTGCGACAAATTCGTCACCCCCAAGGCGCGCAACAAGCGTGCGATCTTGCGCGCCTTTGCCGGGCCGCGGCTCAGCAGAAGATTTAAGACGTCTGGCGATTTCCATTAGCACGGTGTCGCCGCTGTCGTGCCCAAAAGTATCGTTGATTCGTTTGAAGTCGTCGATGTCTATGAACATCAAGCCCAGCGAACGGCCTGAGCTACGATATTCATTCAGCGTTTCATCAAGAAGTTCTCGAAACATGAGGCGATTCGGCAGGCCGGTCAACGTGTCCTGATAGGCCAGTTTTCTGATCGCCTGGTCATGGCTTTTGATGGTTTGAGCCATTCGACTGAAGGCCCGAATCAAGTCACCTATTTCATCGCGCCGGGTACTGCTGAGCTGGCTTTGATCAAAGCGCCCGGTTTCCAGATGTTGCATGGCGCCGGCCAAGCTGCGGATGGGTCGAACCAGGCCGCGGCCTACGATCCAGGCACCGACGGCGGCCATCGCCAAAAGGCCGACAAACCCAAGTAACAGTATTCTGAGTTGCCAGACAAACGCCGTTCGCACTTGTTCGCTGATAAGCTGCTGCTGCTTGGCGATGGTCAACTCCGAGCCGGTTCGTGAGAGGCCAATTCTGACGCCGCCAATCACGTTCTGGCCAAGCATTGCCGGCTGACTGATGTCCAGCAATTCATCGGTCCACTGAGTCAGGGGTTGAGCGGCATCAATCACTGCGGAGGCCAAGGCGTCATCCATGATGTCGCCGAAGCGCTCAAGCGATTCACTGCCATCGTGCAGAATCCGGCCCGCGCGGTCATAGATCAGCACGTACTCAATATCGTTTTGCTCAAGCGCCGAAAGTGCAGTTTTACGCAGGCCCTGTAGATCGTAGTAGTAAATATGATTGGTGAGCGATTCAGCCAGAAAGCTGACGGTCAACTGGCCGCGCGCCTCGAGTTCGGCTTGCGCCTGTTCGCGCATCAACTCTGCGGTGCTTTCTGCCAGATCCAGCTGGCTGCGACTGCCGGCAAACCACAGGCCCGCCAAAATGAGCAGTACCGCCGCAGATACGGCGAGGAACGACAGAAATAGCTTTTGCTGTAGTCCGAACCTTTTCATTCCAACTCATCGCGCACGCGCCCGATCATTTGACGCAAAGGCTCGATTTGTTCGAAAAGCGCATCGTCCGCATCGCTGAAACGAGTCGTGCCGAAATAGTTGGCCAATGCTGATGCGGCTGCAGGATCGTCTCCAACGGCCAGCAAAACCTCGCGAAGACGAGCACGTACAGCTGGTTTAATGCCGCTGCGAACTAGTTCCAGGCCGCGTGGCGTGGGCTCGCTGCGCGCAAAAACAGTCAGATCCTCGGCATATTCGGGTACTGATTCGACATGCCTGGCCCAGTCCTGATCGCTGATCGCGGCCACGTCAACGATCCTTTTATGTACCCAGGTGATCGAATTGAGCGCATCGTCAGTGAAGGCATAGCCGACAAAATCAGGGCTCGGCTGATCCAGAGGAGACAGCATGATGGCCAATGGTAGCCCCGCTTCCAGCAACATGCCGGCCGGCAACATATAACCGCTGGTCGACATCGGATGCTCAAAACCGATTGATCGTCCGAGCAGGTCGTCCAGGCCGCTGATCTGACTGTCTTTGCGCGCGACAAAAAGACCGTAGTACGTCGGGGAACCGCCGCGCCAGGTTCGTAGAAGAGGCTCGGCTTGGCCGCGATCAATCATCCGAATTGCTCCGCCGGTGGTCTCGGTGACCCAATCAACACGACCCTGACGTAAATAGCTGAGCATGGCCTGTCGATCCCGGGCCATCAGAATTCGACCTTCTTTGATACCGACCCCCGCCATGCGCTCGACAACGTAGTCCAGCAGTGGCTGAAGTCGATCAAAATGAGCTTCGGGGTTGTTGCTGACGCGTCCAAGCACCAGGATGCTTTCGTCGCTGCTTGTGGCAAATGCGTTGCCTGTGGTCAGCGTAAGCCCGAGCATCAAGGCGCAGCTCAGGCGAAAATAAGCATTGAGTCTGGGCAAAGCAGCGGGCCCCAACCGAGTCAAGAGGTCCGTGATTCTACGTGCTTATGGCATTTTTTGCTGAAATGTTGCCTCAATCGGCAAACGCCGCCAAATCTGGCGGCGTTTGCTTTTAATCAGAACGGTGATCAGGCGTTATCGCCTTCGCTACATTCGTTACTGAATCAAAAGCGGAGCTTGCTGCGCGTGCGTTCGCGGCGGGTGTCTTCGCGCTCGTCGTACTTGGCCAGGCAACGGCGGCTTTGCGTAACCATCGCACACTCCAGATAATCGGTGATTTCCATCAGGGCCGCGCGGATCGCTTCACCGGCTGGTGTGTCTTCGTAGTTCGATAAATTGCCACCGAAGCCGCCGCGATAGGCGCTCAGGTTCATGCCGCCACCGCCGGCTCGGCCCTCGATAGTGCGCACGAATTCGATCTCACCGCTATTAGCGTCGACCACGCGCAGGTCAATCGCGACATAGGCCTCCGTCTTGCGCCCGCCAATACCAATGCCGCGGAAGCTGATGCCGCCGCCGGTTGATTTTGTTTGCTCATCGTAGGACGACACTGTTCCAAGCACGATGTAGCCGGCGCCGGTCAGCTCGCCAATGCGCGCCGCTGTATCGGGTCGGACGCGCCCGGATGCGCCTAGATCTTGCTCATTGAGGACGGATTCCAGATTCGACCGCTCGACGACGCGAAATGCGCCGGTTGAGGCCAATTCGTTGGCCAGCATGCCGGAAAGGTCCCAGCCGACGCCGCCGCCCCACCAGCCGGCGCCCGATTCATTTTTGAATTCAGCCACGCCAAGCACTGGGCGATCGGCCAGCGCTTGAACGCTGAACAGGAGCAGAGTGGTCGCCATCAGCGCCCGCGAACTTGCATTAAGTAACTGTTTCATCGGAAATTCCTCCAAACATCATCTTTGACCAATAGGCGTCGACCCTACCATCAGGAAGCGCTGGGCGCACCTGCGTGAAATCGACTCAATCAATGCCTTATAACGATAAACCACACTGAAACTGGTCATGGGCGACTTAAACTTGCAAAGTTCCCGATTCAAAGGGTACTCTCGCCAATCGAATTTTCTGCCCTTTTCGCAAATACTTTAAACCTCAATGAATTCCAAACTTTCTGCCCTCAATGATTGGGTGGATCAGGTTGCAGCACTGACCCGCGCTGACCGAATCCACTGGTGTGATGGTTCCGATGCTGAAAATGCCCGCTTGACCGAGCTGATGCTCGAAAACGGCGATTTTCAGCAGCTCAATTCGACCACCCATCCTGACTGTTACATTCATCGCTCTGATCCCGACGATGTCGCTCGCGTTGAACACTTGACCTTTGTCTGCACACCGCGCGAGGACGACGCCGGTCCAAACAACAACTGGATGGCGCCGACCGAAGCGCATGCGTTGATGAACGGCCTTTTCGCTGGCTGCATGACAGGGCGCACCTTGTATGTCGTGCCCTATTGCATGGGGCCGATCGACTCGCCGCTGGCGCGCTGCGGCGTCGAGATTACAGACAGCCCCTACGTTGTCGTCAATATGCGGCTCATGACCCGCATGGGCAGCGACGCGTTAGCCCGGATTGAAGACGAAGGCAGCTTTGTGAAGGGGTTGCACTCAACAGGCGAACTTGACCCCGAGCGTCGCTACATCATGCATTTCCCCGACGAATTGAGCATTCAAAGCTTCGGTTCTGGCTATGGCGGAAACGCGCTGTTGGGCAAAAAATGCCACGCCCTGAGGATTGCCAGTTATCAAGCACGAACGGAAGGCTGGCTGGCCGAGCACATGCTGATCGTTGGAATTGAAAATCCACAGGGTGAGGTGCGCTACATCGCCGCCGCATTTCCGTCAGCCTGCGGCAAAACGAATCTGGCCATGCTGATTCCGCCGCAGGCTTATCGTGAAGCCGGCTGGAAAGTCTGGACCGTTGGTGACGACATCTGCTGGCTGCATCCGGGGGAGGATGGCCGTCTCTACGCGATCAACCCCGAAGCCGGATTTTTCGGCGTTGCCCCCGGTACCAGTGCGAGCACGAACCCCAACGCGCTGGCGATGCTTGACCGCGAAGCCATATTTACCAATGTTGCGACGACCAATGACAATCAACCGTGGTGGGAAGGCATGGACGATAGAGTGCCGGCAGTTGACTGGCGCGGGCGCGATTTTGACCCCAAAAACGCTCCCGCTGCCCACCCGAACTCCAGGTTTACCGTGTCGATCAAGCGCTGCCCGACCTATTCAGATCAGGCCGAGAGCCCGCGCGGCGTGCCTATTGATGCCATCGTATTCGGCGGACGACGCGCGAGTCTCGCACCCCTGGTGATGGAAGCGCGTGATTGGCAGCACGGTGTGCTTCTGGGCGGTGCCATGGCATCGGAGACCACCGCAGCAGCGTCCGGCCAGATCGGCGTCGTGCGTCGCGATCCGATGGCGATGAAGCCATTCTGTGGCTACCATTTTGGCGATTACTGGGCGCACTGGCTTGAGGTCGGTGAAAAATTAAGCAATCCGCCCAAGATTTTCCAGGTCAACTGGTTTCGGCGCGATGACCACGGTCAGTTTATGTGGCCTGGGTTTGGCGAAAACCTGCGCGTTTTGGAATGGATACTCAATCGATCGTTTCAGGACTCGCACAAGCAACAAGCGCCCAATGAGCCCGCTTCGAAGCAGCCCCAGGCAGCTGCAGTCGAAACGCCAGTGGGCCTGCTGCCAACCGCTGATGCGATCAATGTTGATGGCCTTTCCGAGCGTCCCGATCTCGAAACGCTGCTGGCGATCAAGTCAAGCGAGTGGCGCTCCGAAATGGATTCAATTAAAACGTTCCTGGATTCATTCCAGCCGCGAGTTCCGGCAGCGCTTTATACCGAGCTGGCGCGCGTGCAAGCGGCACTTGATGACTAAATCAGTTGGTTGATCACCAGGTAGTGAATGGGAAAAATTAATGTTCAAAGCCTTTCGGCAGTGGCAATTGCCGGCTTTATTTGGGGTAATTGAGTGCTGTGTGCCCTTCCTTCTGATGATTTCCTAATTTTTTCAATAACCTAGAAAGACGTTTAAATCGAGGTGAGGGTTCACGAGACTTTAACAAAGGCCTTTTCATCCCCGACTGATGATGCTAGTATCAGCCATGAGTCGGAAAATCCTCACCGATCTTGCGCCTGTGTGTGCAGATTTGAAAAGAGTTTTTCGCTCCGACAGCTTGCTGTCGATACTAGTATCGAATGCTGAATAGCAAAATTAAAAGACACAACATTGGAGAGTCTGATGAAGCACAACCGTAACCCACTTGCCTCGGCAATCCACTATGCGCTTGGCGCAACAGTGGTTGCTGGCCTGGCAATGACCGCTGCCCCGGTCGCTGCCCAGGACGACGACGAGGAATCCATGGATCTGGACCGTGTCCAGGTCACTGGTTCTCGTATTTCGCGTACTGACGTTGAAGGCGCAACCCCGGTCACCGTAATTTCTCGTCAGGACATCGAACTGTCCGGTCAGGAAAACGTGGCTGACTTGCTCCGTAACACAGTATTTAACTCGTTCGGTTCATTCCGCGAGCGCTCTGGTACCTCGTTCGGCCAAATTGCTCTGGTCAACTTGCGTGGTCTGGGTGCTGACCGTACCGCAGTGCTGGTCAACGGTTTGCGCCAGCCAGGTAGCCCGTTCACGGGTGGCCCAGCGGCCAACCTGAACTCAATTCCCGTCAATGCAATCGAGCGGATTGAAATCCTGACCGATTCAGCATCAGCTATTTATGGTGCGGATGCGATCGGTGGTGCCATCAACATCGTTCTGCGTACCGATTACGAAGGTGCTGAAGTCAGCTTGTTCTCGGCGCAACCTACGCGTGACGGCGGCGATGAATTTGCCGGCAACATCGTACTTGGTGGTTCAGGCGACAGCGGCAACTACGTGTTCACCGCTGAGTGGTTTGACCGTGATCCGATCTTTGACCGCGACCGTGCCTATTCTGCGGCCCAATTCGGTCCAGGCGATGGCCTTGGCGTTGACACAGTCGGCGTTAGCCAGTTCGGTAACACGGCTTTTTTCTTGTCAGGGCCGAACGCCGGTGGTTACCGAGCGGTTGGCGATTGCGACGAGAGCGTTTTTGCCGGCGTATTTGACTACCCGCCGTTCCCTGGTGATACCGCTTGTGGTTTCCCCTACGCTGACATTTCAGCGCAAACCGGTGGCATCAAGCGCTTCGGTAGCTTCCTGAGTGCCGAGTATGAGCTGAGCAATGATCACAGCCTGTATTTCCGCAATACCTTCAGCCGCGTTGACAGTTTTGGTCGTTATGCACCTGTTGCTGGCCTGTTCTTAATCAATGGGGACAACCCAGCAAACTCGTTCAACGAAGATATTTTCCTGCTCCACCGCTTTGTTGCTCACGGTCCTCGTGATGACGACTTCCGCTCGTACGAAGTTGACAACGTGTTCGGTGTCGAAGGACGACTTGGCGCGGTCGACTATGACGTTTACGGACGTTATTTCATCTCCGAGTCGGATGCCGTTGGGCGCAACTACGTCTTCACCAGCATTATCGAACAGCTGGTTGCTGACGGTGTCTACGACTTCAATAACCCAACCAACCCTGCTAACGCGCAAGCCGTTCTGCAGAGTAAAGCGACGATTTCTCGTAACCTGAGCAATAAAACATGGCAGACCGGCGTGACCTTTAGCGGTGATGCTTTCGATATGCCAGCAGGTGTCGTTGGCTGGGCTGCGGGTCTTGAGTATGAGGATGTCCGCTACACCGACATCTATGACGCTGGTCGCGAAGCGGCTAACGTCCTGGGTTCTGCGGGCAACAGCGCTTCGGGCGCTCGCGATCGTTGGGCGGTGTTTGGTGAGGCTCTTTTCCCTCTCCTGGATACCCTCGAGCTTTCGGTTGCTGCACGTCTGGATGATTACAGCGATTTTGGTGATGCATTCTCGCCTCAAATTGCCCTGCGTTATCAGCCGATCGAGCAACTCTTGCTCCGTGCCTCCTGGGGCCAGGGCTTCCGTGCGCCGGCACTGACCGAGCTGTTCTCGTCCAGAGCTGAGTCCAACAACGATGTACGGGATCTCTTGTTCTGCGAGCAAAATGGTTTAACCGCATCCGAGTGTCCGGTTCGCCAGGTTACTAACTTTGCCGGCGGTAATCCGAATCTCGCGGCTGAAGAATCAGAAAGCTTCAACTTCGGCGTTTTATATGAGCCGATTGATAACTTCACCATCGGTGGTGATATTTATCAAATCGAAGTTACAGACGCGATTCAACAGATTGGTCTGAACGATTTGCTTAATCTGGAACGTGAAGGTCAAGGCTTGCCACCAGGGACAGCCGTTAACCGAACCCCCAATGGTTCTATTGACTTCATTGAAACCGGACAGGCCAACGTCGCGACCTTTACGGTCGAGGGTTGGGATCTGCGCTCGTCTTACGCTTTGAACACGAATGATTGGGGTAACTTCAACTTCAACGTTCAGTACTCGCGCATCAAGACCTACGACTTCACGTCATTGCCCGGTGGCGATACCACCAACTTTGCCCGCCGCAACGGTTCGCCGTCGCATCGTGCAAACTGGGGTTCGTCATGGAACTGGTCTGATTTCACCTTCACCTATCAAGGCCGTTGGATTGGCGAGACGTTTAACTCGCTTGGACCAAACAACAGCGAGAACGATAATCGCGACCGTCCATCCTACGTCCAGCATGATCTGCTAGCGGTTTGGTACTCACCGTGGGATGCGGAGATTCAACTTGGTGTTCGCAACATCACCAACCGCCTGCCGGCATTTGACCCGGTTAGCGGCTACGATGACGGAACCGACCTGCCGTTGTATCCCGTTGAAGGCCGTACACCGTACGTGCGCTACACTCAGCGCTTCTGAGTTAGTTCAACGTAATCGCATTAGCTTTTTTAATGCTCAAAACCCGGGCGGTCTCCGCCCGGGTTTTTTTATGAGAGAGCCTTTTAAATTCAATTGATTAAAGAAGATCGATTTGATGTTTGACAAGAAATTGGTATGTGTGACTGGGCTACCACGATCAGGGTCAACTTTGCTGTGCCAGCTGCTTGCACATCATCCTGAAATTTACTGCCCCGGCCAAACCTCCCCGCTTTTACAGATGTTGCTCCAGCTTCGGCAAAGTACGTCGGATAACGAGATACTGCTAGCTCAACTGGATAATCAGCCTGAAGAGGTATTGGGGCGGCTGATGCAGGCTTACCGTGGGTTCATGAATGGGTGGTACGAAAAAGCATCCCAACCTGTCGTCGTCGACAAAAATCGAAGTTGGATTGCTCAAATGGACCTTGCGGTTCAGTTGAGCTCCAGTTGCAAAATGCTGGTATGTTTGCGTGAACCTGGCCAGATTCTGGGATCGATTGAGGCCCAGCATCAGAAAACGCTCGCCATGGATTCACCTGACAATCTGGCAAGTTACTCGCCCTACGATCGCGCCAATCGATTATTCTCAAAAGAGGGCGTCGTCGGCTTTGCCTTGAACAATTTCCGGAATGCTCAGGATTTTGCGCCAGATCAGCAGCGAAGAATGCTGTGCGTGCTGTTCGAAGATCTAGTCGCCAACACGCCGGCTGTGATGGAGCGAGTGTGGGATTTTATTGATCTACCCAAACACGAGATAGATTTTGACAAGCTATCCTTGCTGCCGGGTGAAAGCGACAGTCACTACCGCTTGAAATACACCCACAATACCTATTCAAGCATTCGCCCGACAAAACCTCATACGATTCCAACCCGGATTGATAAAGAGTTGAGAAATGGTTTTGACTGGTTTTACCGTATTTTTTATCCTTAGAAACCAGTGCCGAATACTGCAGATAATCACTAGAGTCGAAAGATGGAAGGATTGAACAAATTCTGGGCAACGCCGATCATTCAGCGCCTGGAGCGTGATCCGGAAGACGCCGTTCACAAAGAGCTGCATCGCTTGATTCTAGAGCTTGAACAGACCCAATCCGCGAAGGCGGATTCACCGCAGCCGCTGCACCGCAACGTGTATGAAAGTGAATTTGATTTCCTCAATCACCCCAACAAGGCGGTGTTGCAGCTTAAACAACTTATCCATCGCCGACTGGCTGAGGCGATCATCACCACATCCAGCATCGATCAGAAAACGTTGTTGAAATTCAAGATCACGGCCGAGTCCTGGTTTCATGTGACGCGAGACGGTGGTTATGTCCGCTCACACAATCATCCTCAGCACTCGTGGAGCGCGATTTACTGCGTTGATCAAGGCGACGCCAACCCTCCGTACGATCACGACGCAGGTTATTTGCTGTTTTCTGATCCACGAAACAATGCGGGCATGTTTCTGGATATGGCCAACAGCGAACTGAATTCAGATTTAAGCTTTCACGCCAAGCGCTTCCGTCCGCGAAATGGAGAGCTGATACTGTTTCCTTCCTACGTCTGGCATTCTGTCGAACCCTATCGAGGTGAGCGACCGCGAATTACAATAGCCGCGAATTTTCGATTCAATTTCGCCGGCTAGTGGTAGTCCAGCAAGTAGTTCAGCAATTGCCGCTGTTTTCAATGATTGTTCCGATAGGGTTGGCTCGATATGAATAGTTCTACCGTTGATTCACGACCCTCGGGCCCCGAGTACAGCGATGCCTGGAGCCAATATTGGAAGCATGGCTCGCTGACCACGTTTTACGGCGGCGAGTTCGAAGTCGGCTATTCAGGTGAGGTTGCCGAATTCTGGGAGAGCTGTTTTTCAGCGCTTCCCAAGCGCTCTAGCATCGTCGATCTGGCGACAGGTAACGGCGCGATACCTTTCATCGCAGCAAGAATCTCTGATCAGCAGGACAAAGACTTTGATATTGTTGGTGTCGACTACGCCGACATCCGGTTGCCCGACGATCCGAAAATTCGAGCACAAATGGAAAATGTATCTTTGCTGTCGAATCGGAGCATGGAAGCGACCGGAATTGAACCGGCATCCATCGATTTGATCAGCAGCCAATATGGGTTTGAGTACGGCCAACAAGATCAGGCGCTTGATGAAATCGATCGAATGCTCCGCTCGAATGGTCAACTAGCGCTGGTTCTGCACCATCCTGATTCGGCCGTGGTGAAGCAGGCCAAGCGGGAATATCAACAGACCCGCATGTGCATCAATGAGGAGCGACTGGATCGAAAGGTGCGAGATCTCGTTAAGGTTATTGGAGATGCGCGCACGCCGGAACAACGCAGCAAGCTGAAATTCAATCAGGAAGCGGAAAAAAGGCGGGAACAGATCAATCGGACGATGGGCCGCATACTCCGGCGCGTTCAGGGCGAAGATGACTCCCACGTGCATCAGGTCGCGCAATCCTTTTTGCGCGTTTTTGCCGATTTGAATTCGCAATCCAAGCAAGCCAAGCTCGATTTTATCGCCAAATCTTCGGCCGAGTTTTTGGCTTACGCCGGTCGCATGGAGTCAATGAGTGCCGCAACGCTGAGTGAAGACGGGTTTAGTGCCCTGATCACTGAGCTCGAACGACGCGGCTTCAAGTTGATCAAAGACCAATTGCTTCGAAGCCCGGATAATCAGCTGATTGCCAGGTCGCTACTGTGCCAGAAATAAATCAGAAGCATTCAAAACTTTTCACGATGCCGAACGACCGGTAGCAACTGGAAAATGATTGAGATAAAGCATATCTACGCTGATCAACAGTTCGCATAAGTCAGCAACTTGCCTCTCAATCCACGCAGGAGGCATCGATCGAACCACTGCCTGCTGAGATATTTTTTCCGTCATAGCAGCCAGCGTATTGGTCGTATTCAGGTGATCAAAGAACCCCTTTGAAATCGGATTGACGGGCAGGCTTAGCCTGGAATCATGCGTTTGAAGTTGCACCACACCGCCCTGGCGTTGCGCCCCGATTTGCCTTGCAATTTTTTCCACATCAACATCTTGTGCAGCGACAGGAATCGCCTTTTTTGTAGGCGAGACGGGTTCAGGGAGTTGCCGGGCAGCGTAGAAAGAGTGCTTAATAAGGGTGCCCGACATCAGTTCAGCGATCGCTTGCTGTTCTTCTTTTGTTTTCTTTGCGGTCACTGAGAGCAGACTTTCGTCAGAAATATAGTTCTCGAGCTGGTAATGCGCTTTATGTGATGCGTAGTCAATGAACTGCAGGCCCGATCGCCTGACCCATTCATGCAGCTGCGGAACGGTATAGGCTCGATCGCTAGGGTTCAAAAAAAGATCAGCCAGGCCCGCATCACCTAGCTTTACGTGATCGCTGTGCAGATCATTCGAGCGATTCAGCCAGTGGGTTTCAGGCAATTGGTCAAGCACGATACGGGCAAGCTCTACCTGCCTGGAAAGCGGTTCGTCGCCAGCGATGTGTTGGAGAAGGTCTTGAATCTGATAGATCGCCGTTCTGCCGTATTGGGCGTAAACCATGACTCCAATGGCGCCGTGGGGTTTTAACGCTTGGCCTAAGGCCGTAAGCCCCGCATCAGGATCCGGCAGATGGTGGAGCACGCCCGAGCAATTGATATAGTCGAACGAGTGACCGAATAATGTCGCAACATCAAGAATGGAGCCCAGTGAGAATGTGATGTTCTCTAAGCCCCGGATGCGTGCTCGCTGCCGAGCAATTTCCAGTGACCGTTCGCTGACATCGATATAATCAATCGTTACGTTGGATTGCTTGGTTTGTTCGCCCAAATAGATTGCTGAATCACCCGTGCCGCCACCGGCGACAAGTATCCTTCTGGGTTCGTCCAGGCATAGTTTGCCGCTGAAGCAATAATGGCTGAGCTTGGGAAGGTAATCCAGGCCCGTCCTGACCAGTCTGACACGCTCATCCTCCGGCTCCCGCGGCGGATAGGGAAGCTCCTCGTAGAGCGCTTTGAGCGCCTCGCTTTTGTCTTGCTTAGTCATCGAATAACGAGTTCCAGCGATCCCTGATTTCACACGCGTTTAACAATGGTTTGCGGTATCTTGTTTGGGAGGGCTACATTCTAGTAGGAAACTTGACTATGAAAATCCTTAATTACTTCAAGATTACAAGCGTTGCGGTTGCCATGGCAGTGATGTTTGCTAGCGCCGGGCTTATGGCCGCAGGATTTGTTGATCTTGCTCGTCCTGGACCAGACAGCGCAACGATTACAGGCATTCCTGGCGCGCCGACTCAGAACCTGTATCCGGTCCGATTTGTCGCCGTCGATGACCAACAGATCAACGGTCCTCGTGAGGTGATCTGGCTTGAACCCGGGAAATATACGTTGACGGTCAGCGCAGTTGTC
>Ga0207419_1002047_pt1 | contig 13834 bp, 9 predicted proteins | sample ElkSloMetagenome_4_FD_184723 | JGI IMG/M metagenome (GOLD analysis project Ga0207419, IMG submission 184723) | Hot spring microbial communities from Elkhorn Slough, Monterey Bay, USA - MD2A (version 2) | ecosystem: Environmental > Aquatic > Marine > Intertidal zone > Estuary: Microbial mat ... | reverse complement strand
CTCCATAACCCGATTTAATTTTAATATGAAGTAAGACTGGGGTAAAAGGAGGCTTTTCACCGAGACCCAGGCAATCGGCTTCATCGACGGGAAATAGTTCTAGCTGACTTGAAAATCGGTCATGGAGGGAATCTTGACTCGGTTGATGAGACCAACCTGTTCCGGATAAGGGTTCAATGAGTTGCAATTCATCCAGCAATGCCAAAAATCTGCCGTGACTGGTGAGAACGACATGACTGTAAGGTGTCAAGTCTATCGTTTCGGGTAGATGGTACATTTGTCGGATAGTTGCTTCATCCGCCAACTCGCGAATGGCAGATAAGTTGAACAGCACCATCCAATTTACAGAAGCCGGAAGCACTTGTAGGATTTCAGACACTAGCATTTTGATATTCTCTCCACTGACTAATAAACTGCGGACTAAGTAAGGTATGGTTTACCGAAAGATACACCTTGGCTTCTAAGGGTTTATCCGGTTGGTAAACCACTTTTATGTGGTGCAATCTCCGGAAAAAGACTGTTTCATATCCAGCTCCCAGGAAGTCCGATAATTTGAGTAAACCCGGGGGCCATATTTCCCGATTAGATATTTCTCGAATGCATCCAGGATAAGCTAATAGGGCATCTCGTTTTGCCGGAAGACAGAGTCCTATTTCGACTAAATAGTCAAGAAAGAGCTGCCATCGGGGTTCATAGTTAGGTTGTTGGCTCAAGTAACACTCCAAGCCAATCTTAGGAAAAATGACTTCGCCTACATCTAGGTCTAAATCAATTCGTTCTACAAAATTGGATAACTGAATTAGAATTGGTTTGAGCGGGTGGAAAGAACCTGACCCGTTCAGTTGGGTTAAATAGTTTAATATCTGCTCGGGAGAGATGTTTCGGATACAAATTCTGACTAAATCGCTTTTTCGAGCCAGCATCACCCCAATTTGAAAAACGTAAGCATCTGTCGGTAATAAATCAAAGCACTTTAAGAGTTGGTTCTCGACTTGGGGGGACAGTGCTTTGTTAAGCAGAAGCTTTAATGCTGTTTGAGAAACCCATTGGTGAGGCGACGACAGCTTTCCCCTTTGCTCCGCTGAGGTTTGGTAAATCGGTTCTGGACCAAAAAAACAACTGGGAATGGGGAGGGTAGGAAGAGATTCATTGATATCAAACTCTAGCCAGACATTACGCACTTTCTGATAAAGAGGAGAGGTATTGGTATCCCAGTGATTGCTAAACTTGCGGATATTACTCCATACGGGATGAGTGGTGAGGAAGTCTGGTAAAGTAATCGGATAATCGTTACCTGCCAAAACCTTACGTCCGGCTTCAGCCGCATCAGCGCAAATCAAAAAGTCAGCCTGGGGTTCCTTGATGCCTAAGCGACACTCGAAGCCAAAAAAAGAGGTAATGGCGCTGGGTAAAACTTGGGCGACTGTGTTAATCGTTGACCAGTTTTCTAGAGAAATGAGTTGAGGAACCAGGTGAGGTTGGACAAGTTTTAAATAATCGGCGATAGAACTAGCGCGTAATTTCATGACAGGTGAAGTAAAAGGTTGAATAATCGGGCAATTCAGACTCAGTAAACCTGTGAGTTATAATGTGTATCTGCCTCAGATTTGATGGCAAAGTCTGGAATTGGCTCCAGTCGAGTTTCGCTCAAGTTGTATTGTTCACAGATGAGACTAATTCGGGGGTGTGAACTTTTGACTTCGTTGACTGAATGAAGCAAATCGCCACGAAAGTAAACCAGGGTGTTGGTTCTAGGTTGAATAGTGCCTATTTGATGTTCGTTTGTCTGTAGTACCAGTTCTCCTCCGTTGATATCCTGTGGAACTTGGACGTATAAAACACTCACCAGATTGGGAATGGTGAACATCATGCCATAAGCGGAAATACTACAGTCAACGTGTGGCTCTACTCGAGTGCCATTTTCGAGTACTAAAGCATTTAAATAAAAGACGTTACAGGCTTGCTTCAGGGCTACCTTTAAATAGGGTTTAAAACAGGGAAAATGCTGTTCAAGTTTACCGATGCCTGAGCGTTTAAAGATGACTGAAAAGCCCTTCGTTTTCGCAAAACACTCACTGAGTTGACTGGCGGCTAAATACGGGCAAGACAGGATTTGCGATCGCAAGTCGTTCAAGTACTCGATGGGAAAGGCATTGTGCCTCTGGGCATAACATTTAGTCAGAGTAGTTTTCATGGTGGAAATTGTTCGTTTTCACTGAAAAAGCTGTAAGTACTGATCCTAGGAAATAGACTCAGTTGATTGACTAATAATTTAGTCATCCTCGGACGAAAATTTATATATTCAAGTGCCCTAGTGATTAAGAGTATTTTGGGGCAATGGATACAACTTTAAACAGGAGACTAACTGATGGCATTTTTGAGCAGGACTTGTCCTGGGATTTGACCATTAGTTGTCACATATCCATCACCAATTGTCCAAGGGATAACAGTCGTTGAACATCCCAAATGTCTTAACGCTGCTTCAACTTCTGGGATTAGTACTTCGTCATGTACACCCGGTTGTCCTAGTTCAGCCCAACTGTCAGCATAAGGCAAGCACGATTGGGCATTAACAATGGCACAAATTTCTGCAACTCCTTGGGGTCCAAGGGTAGAGAGATGTCCTCCTTCTTTTTTATTCGTCACCGAGAAAATTTGAGGATTGCTGAGTAAATTGGCAACAATATCGATGCCCCAACTGGATAAATTTGTACCAATAGAGTTGTAGGATAAAGGTTGAAAGTTACTGATAACCTGTTCCACAGTACCAAATTTTTGTTTGACATAATCTGCTACTTGAGCCATTGAACCCATGGGATCAGTTCCCGCGTCAATCAAGAACCAGGAGGTGTAGTATTCTGTGCGTAGCAAATAGGTGTTTCCCCAGTTTCGTAAATCGGGGTGTATGGGTTGATTAAATTCGGGAACTAAAGGCTGTTCTCCGTAAAAAGGGAGGACGTTAATTTCCACATCTCCTACCCGAATAGGTTCAGCATACCAGTCAACAGCAATGACCTGTTTAAACCCCAAACTGTTTAGTCTGGCTTGCATATCCTCACACATAATTGTCCCCCTAGGGACTTTGGGAACAATAATAGGAGTTTCGGGAGCAAACATCATGAGAGTTGGATAGTGCCAATGATCATAGTGGCTATGAGAAATTAAAATAGCATCGACGCTTCCCTCTAATTTGGCACGAGTGATGTCATTTTTTAATGTAGAGAGTCCATAATTGGAATGGAGATGAGGATCTACAAGAATCCCTGTTGTCTTGGTTCTATATAACAAAGCCGCGTGTTGGAGGCGAAAAACTCCAGGGGTTTCTGGAGGAACTCCCTTCGCCCAATGTGACTCTTCTTTGACAACGCTGCACTTGATTAATTTGTCCAATAACTTGATCATTGGGTCACTGAGTTGTTGGCAAATTTGGTTATAGGACAACTTTGACTGACCACAGAGATAGAGCAGAGTATGGATTTCTGGCAATATCGACTCATCCTTAATGAGTTCCATGCCATTTTTGCCGAGGAAATTTGGATATCTGGCATTACCAAAAGAGAAGGCTAAGAGTGGGTTTTCGTTGAGAAAAAGAAATTCAGGCTTCAGCGAAAAGGTTGCTTCTATGTTATTAGGGTCGATGTCAAATAAGGTGTCAACGACTTTCTCATGATTTTTGGCTGCTTGGGTAATAGCTTGACCTAAATCATTTAACGCTAAAAACTGATCAAAGATTTCCTGAATGAACGGTTGGATTGCATAGCAGAGGCGATCGCTGGCGTTCAAGGGGCGGATTTGCGCTCCTCTGGCGAAGGAGATAATATTATCCATTGAAATTAGTCTCTAAATCACTCATTTTATGGGATCAGATTCAGTCTATTTTGTACTTTGGTTAGCTTCTTTTAAGTTTTAGCGATTCGCTGAGTTGCTACAAGAACGGCTTGAGGGATTTAATGCTTATCGCTGAAATCTCCTTACAGCGCTTTCTCAATTCCACGAGGTAGAGATGACCGTCAATGACAGTTTTAATCTATCGCCCTATCTTAAGTTAGTCAATTTAGAAAAACTCAGGTTTATTCAGAAAATTACATAAGTGAATTAAAACTCTGAAGTTATCTGAATTTATCTGTGCCGAATGCGTATGTTTGATGTGATATAGCAATCCTATTTAGGTTGTGGCAATTTTTTAAAATGAAACCCTTGCTATACCTGGATTTCGAGCATTTCGCTTGTTGCATCCTATTTAGGATTGCTATAGACATTTTAATTAATTACTACCAGACATCCCCTATCCCTAGAACCTGAGTTCGACTTAAGCTCCATAAGCTGAAAACAAGTCAACAAGAGATTTACAGCCATTTTTGAGTTTGGATCAAGTCATGCGATCGCAACTTTTTTAGTTTCACGGCGTAATAGTTTTTGAGGAGTCTAGTTTTGGCTGTATCTGGATCAAGTCATGCGATCGCACATCTTTTGGTTTCACGGCGTAATAGTTTTTGCCATCAAGCGCTACTTTGCCGAAGGCTTTCTCAAGAGTGATTTTCAGCGGGCGTTGAATACTCGCTTGCACATCCACGGCAATCCCAAAGCCGCCAAAATGCGCTCGATGTGCGGACACCGTGGCGTGCCAGGTAATATCCGTTTGTCAAAAATTGGGTGGATGCCAGTTTTCGGCAACCCATAGTCGGCGCGATTCCAGAACATATTGGTTATTGAGTTTGAGGGCATCGACAGTGGCACGACCGGTTGCCGTCAAACCCGCAATCTGTGTTCCTGTCTCTATCCAGGCAAAATGTTCAGCCCAAGTTTGTTGACGCGGGTTGTATAGGGAAACGGGTTCGCCCGTGAGCGGGTCAACGGCTGTGGTTCTAGCCCCCTTAAATTGATTGCAGCGATAACAGGATGCAGCGAGGTTAGCGCGATCGCTGCTGCCGCCTATTGAACGAGGCATTATGTGGTCAATGACAAGTGGCATTCCGATTAACCGTTGTTGAGTTTGGCAGTATTCACAACATTGATTGGCATCTGAAATCACCTGTTGGCGAATTGACGGTGAAACTGAAGCCATTGCTATTTAGGGTGATAGCTGGTTCAAATCTCGGATCGGCTGTCCCAACCAGCGCAAAATTGCACAAGCATGGGCTTTCTTGAGCATCAATTGATCGGCGGCTAAGGCAAGGTCGCGCAACTCCTGCTGTTCTGCTTCTGTCAATGTTCCCTCCTGATTGCGATCAAGCAGTGCCAGATGGCGTTCCTGTTGGTCTGAATCAATCTGACTTTGGGCAATTTGCCGTAGCCGATCTACACTTAGCGTTTGCAGGGTTAGCAATTCAGCCTGCATTTGGGCTGGAGCTGTATCAATGGCAGGGGGTAAGTTTCCAGCAATACTCTGGATGACTAACTCTGACAGGGGTTGATTGGTCAACTCGGCAAGACGAGACAAGCGAACAACAGCAGATTCTGGTAGGTCTATTGTCAGTTGCATAGTAATTTGGTGGAGGTTCGCGTCACTATGGCTGAAAGCCCCGAAGTATGGGCAATCACTACAAATGAGCGGCTAGTTACACGAGTACAAAATATTATCATATCACCTCAAATTACTGATATTTAATCCGGTGAAAAAGGAGATTGTTCAGTTACCCGCCCGTTTATCCGGAGAGGATATCTTACGCGGCTTTCTATTAGAGTTACCGATTTTTCTAGAATAATCTGCGATCTGGGTTGAAGTGACCATTGAATCGGGCGCACGTCAGTGCGCCCCTACGGTTTCGGGGGTAAGGTTAATTCATCAAATAAGGTCTGTCACGCCACTACTTTTAAGGAATAGGGAGTTACCCCATTGATATCACTGCCACAGTAAAACAGAAGACAACAATTGGGGATTGGCAATCCGTAAGAGTTGGTAACCAATTCCAGTAGCGCCATGAAAAAAGCCAGGGTTGTAAACCTTCGACGGTAAATCCGAACAACTTATGCAGCAGCCTTGCTGTTGTGCTTGGGCAAGTATCCAGGTAACAGCTTGATCAACAAACTCCAAAAGATCTGGGCGATTTAACCTTTGGGCGGCTACTAACAACGTTTCGATCCGACCTAAAGTCCCCCAGCAAAGATTGTTTACATTCCCAAGAATATATTTTTGAGTCGTTTCCAGGGCGATCGCAATTTCCTGACGAATCTCTACCGTATCCAAAACGGATAACCCCCCCAATCGCCCTAACCCAATCCCAGAAGCGCCATGCGCCCAACTCACTCGAAAACAAGGTTCCTCAGATCTCAAGTCGAGCCAATTTTGAGCCTCAGTGGAGAACACACTCTGTTCATAGGCGATCGCGTCAGTCGCGGCATTGAGAAACCGACAGTCTTGGGTAACCGCAAATAACCGCAAAAGGGCATAGGCGATGCCAGCAGCACCTTGGGAAAAGCCAGTCAGTTGTTTGCCATTCCCAGTTTTCCAGGTTTTAGGGCGATGATCAATGCTAGTTTGATGTTCCAGAAGATGCTCACCCCAGGCGATCGCGAATTCCAAGGGAGTCGGTTGTTGCCCCTGGTTCCCTGTCTCAACCTCGTGTAAGCTTAGAAGACTGAGAATTACTCCGGCTGCACCCTCCATAACATCAAACGTTTGGTCAGCAGCAATCTTGTCGGGAGTAATCCAGGAAGCTGCTGTCCGAGCATCTGCCAGCAATGCTGATTCTTGCAGCAGTTGGCTGATTTTGGTTAAGGCGTAGACGATAGAACCTAGCCCAGTCGTGCCACTAATCCCCAGTTGTCGGGTTAATCGGGCTACAGAGTCAGGTTCTGAATCCGCAAGAGCATGGCGAAGCGGCTGTAAGGTTCCCAAGGCTAACTCATGCCACTGCGAGTCACCTGTAATCTTTGCCAAAGCAGCAAGGAACAGAGCAACGCCACAACTGCCATCGTATAAACTATATCCTAAACCCTGAAGCTGGAAGCCCTGGTTACGATGCCGATATCCCATGCCAATCCAAGTAACGCTACCATCAGTGGCGCAGATGGCTCGTTGCTGCAAGTCTTCCGCAATGGTAATTGCCTGTTGCACTAATTGTTCTGACGTTACAACCTCTGTTACTCTCAAGCAAGGAACCGGGCTAACCTCTCCAGAGACAGGACTGGGTTCCTGGATAAACCGGGAGTAGAAAGAACCCCAAATAATCTCGATTTGTTGAGTCAAATCAGCTTCACTTAACGTCGCCAACCGCCGAAGCATACGGTCAAAACTGGGTTCTTCAAACACTTCTGGGATGAGTACACCTGTCGGTAGCTTCAGGCTATGGCTGGAGGAGTCAGCCGGAAAGAAAGGGATATCTAACTGTTCCATAGCTTGCACTTCAGCCGCCAACATTTGCCAGAAAATCGGCTTTTCCTCCATGGTGAGAAAGCCTCGACTCAAAACATCTAAGCCAATACTGCGATCTATACCAGTACCCAACAAACTTGGCTGGAAAGATTTTTGTAAAATAACGGCGTAGGTATTAGTAGCCCGAAACACAAACCGGACGTTTTGGTGAGCCAGGAACATTAAGGGGCTGTCGGGGGCGAATAGCTCTGCTTTCTGGGACATGAGCAAGCGATACATCTGCGTCATACCTGCCACCAAGTCTTCTAAATAATCCTCTGGGGATAGGGGAGTCCCGTTGAGAGTGGGCGCGTTGGCTTGCTTGAAGCTAACTGTTTTATAACTTAGAGCCATTGCGTCCATGTTGAGGTTTTCCAGCTTGGGGACAGACTGCTGTTGCTCCTCAACTCCTCCCAAACCACTGAGATCGATGCTTAACGGATCATGGAGCAAAATGCCCCATTGGGGTAAAAGGTGGGTTTGTAAGACTGATTCGCTTAACTGCTGGTATGCCAACGTAGGAGCATCAGACTTAATCGAACCTACTGTTTTAAGCCGATGATGCAACAGGGTTTCTAAATCCACCAGCACAGGATGTTCACCGCTAGCAATCAGGTTTTCATAGTGACAATCTGTTCCTTGGAGGGCATAGACGAGGCACAGCAGCATCCCTGAGCGCTGATAAAAGCGTTGAACTGCTGCCTCATCTTCACAAGGCTGTGATTCTACATATTCTACCCAGCCGTGAGTGGAACGGTTGAGGACTTGCAGGATTTTAAAGGCTAAAGGAGTATCCCCCTGAGTTCCTGGTAATCGGGGGGAAAATAAGGAAGAACTGTTTCCGTGCTGGTTACACCAGTCTAGCAACTGATAAAAAACGACATCCAATCCCAAATCCTTGGGCTTATAAACCAGTTGCAGCCCGGTGTTAAACGTGAGCGCGATTACAGAGCGTCCCCGATTGTGCGAGTCTGATAAGTTTGGTTTCAGAGCAATGACCTGCTCTAACGGTGTGTCCTCCGAGAAGCATTGTTGAATCTCTAACCAGTCTGTCGCTAACCGATTGAGGAATTCGGCAGTGGCTTCTACCCAGAAATCAATAGCTGTAGCCACGAGCCTTCCCAAAACACTATAGTTCTGAAACAAGGAGAGTAAGCCATCTTGAAACAACTTCTGGATAAAGGCATGGTACTTTTCCTGGGAATCGCCACCTTGGATGCGAAGCAGCAAGAAATCGCGCAGTAAGTTTCCTGATGACCGAAACTCAGAGAAGTCTTGGAATAAAGTCCAGGCACTGATAGAGGCAAGGTATTGTAGGAGGCTGCGCTCCAGAGTTATTTGGGCAGTCTCATTCAGCAGTTGAGAGTGGGAACTCGCCAGCACCTGAAACTTCTGCTGAGCGACTTGCAGACAGGGGATATAGATAGTCTCAAAGGGAACCGGATCTTCAGGATCTAGATATCGATGGGGGGAGAATAGTTGTGGGAGGGAAATGGTTTGAGCAGTCTGGATCACTTGCCCTAAGGTAGTTGCCCAAAGGGGTAGAGGTTGATCCTCATTTTGGCAAGCATCACCCAGGAGAGGGTGAAGTGTGTCAATGTTCAATCCATCATAAGCTAAACGTCTTTGGAACTTGGCTGAATTCCCTTTAGCCACAACCTGACACCACAACTGCAAGCGAGCTTCAATCTGAGTGTCATCGTTGTTCGTGGCATTAGGAGTCAAAGAATTGTTGAAACGTTCTGATAGAGGACTCGCTTTAGCAACAATTGATGGGAGAGCTGTGGTAATACACTCGGAGAAAGACATAACTATAAAAAAGTATAGGTTTGTCTAAGTTAACCCAAATATTTGCTGTTAACACATCCTTACAAGCTATCTCCTTAATTAAAATGAATAAAACTGACTATCTATATTTTTGCATTATAATCAACCTAAAAAACTAAGTTTTTTTAAGTGATCATCAAATCAAACAAAGCCTTAATCGAACTACTGAACATAAATTAGTTTTTATGAGTTGTCATATTTTTGAAGAGTGTCTAGAGTGTTATTGTTGTAATTAAAAAACTGTTGATTATGAGTATCGAAGCTGTCAATAAGTTTCTGCAGAAAGTCACTGAAGATCAGCAACTCCAAGAAGAGTTGGCAAAAGCCCTTGAGTCAGAAAACGACCGACAAGCTGCCACCGATTTAGCCGCAAAACACGGTTATGAATTTACACCAGATGAACTCTGGGCAGAAATTCAGAACCGCCAGAGCGAATTTCAACAAAAGCAGGCAGCAGAAGAATTAAGTGAAGAAGAGTTGGAAACTGTTGCAGGGGGATTTTGTGCTTTTCTAACCCCGGCAGCTATTGGTGCTGTTGGTGCTATTGGTGGTGGTGCTGCAAGCAACGCTAAATGGTAAAAAAAGATAAAACTAATCTTTCATTCATTCTAATCTAAGAGGAGTAGTTGACTTTCAAAAATAACTATAACTACTTCTCTTTTTTCTAAGTTTTCCTAAATCCTGTTGCTCGATCCATTGCACTGAACTTACTGCCTAACATAAACTCTCCCACAGATGATTCAGTGTAGTAGTCAGTTCCTGCTACCTTAGCAAATAAATCGGCATTACCTGAACCAAGAGCGCAGGGAGCAATATTCATGGCAGTTGCTACCAAGTACATCGTTTGGTACAGAACACCAACATGTTTGAGGATGAGTGAATAGGCAATTGATTCATACTTCCAAGACAACCGTTGAAATCGAGCAGAAATTACTATCAAAACCTGTGGCATATCCTGCTGCCCACTTGCGTACCAAGCCTCCTTAAGCAGCGCTTCTACACCCTTCGTTTTCTCAGAAATTCGGCACAGTTGATGGATGAGAGGATTGTAGTGATAAAGTCCGGAATCAATCCCTTGACAAGTATTAATAATAGGGTAAAGTTCCAGTTCATACAATCCACCACCAGCAGGATAAGGACGGTTGCTGTATTCCCCAAGTTCAGAGTTAATGAGATTCTTGACTCTGGCACTGCGATAGAGCAATTCTCCTAATTGTTTTATAGTAATTGGAGTCTGATGATAATTTCTGAGGGAACGCCTTTTCTCCAATACATAAGTCAGAGGACTATCAGTAGTTTTGAGGTATTCTAGATTGGGTTGATATAGCTGAATGACAGCCTCTGACATTGGCGGCTTTATAGCTGGCGGCGGCTCAATTTGTCCCAAGAAACGATAAGTATCCCCTATAGGATTGGCATGTCTTCCCTGGCGGCTGCGGGCATGAAAGAGTAGATCATGGAAATCCCACTGGGCGAGGGCAGCATTTTCCGCCTCTGGCAGAAATACCATTTGGGTAGCCAACAGCAGGCTGAGGAACTGTTGACCAATCTCTTGTGTGACTCCGGGAATTTCCGACACTAGAGTACTACAGGTTTGAGGTTGGGATAACTTTGCCACTAAAGCTACAGTCCGCCAATCTAATAGAGTGACTTGAGCTTGAGACAAAGGAGATTCTAGTACCATTTGTCCCGCTACTTGGTGGAGATAAGCAAAGCGAGATAGAGTAAAACACTGCTCTTGCCAATGAACAACTGGGATAGAAAACTGATAATCGGAGGTAAGGGGAACAGCCGTAGCCAAGGGAAAGACTGAATGGCAAATCCAGCCTAAACTGATAAATTTTTGCAGATATAAGTGGAACTTGAGCAGACCATATATCCCATCACTTTGCTGAACTATATGCTTGAGTTTGCTTACAGTACCTCCGGTATCATAAAGAGTTTTTACTGCGGTTTTTAAACCCGCTGAAGGCTTGTTAAATGTTAATTTTCGCGTACTGCTTTGCAGGATAATTTCCTGGCTTTCCGGTAATTCGCGCAGAGAAATTTCCTTTCTAAAGGAGAGGGTAAAATAGTTCAACATTTTGGTTAAAAAGGCATAGGAATCGGATTCATCTGTTGCTCAGCTAACGGTGCGGGAAGCCAACCCATTGTTACTGGCACATCGTACAGCCGCCCAGCACCCAACCGGGGCCAAAAGTGTCTTAAACCGGGTACAATAACCTTCACCACATTCAGTCCAATGTCTGGGCGAGTTTGATCCAGCACCAAAGTTTCCAAGTTATGTTGCTCCGCTATAGCGACACAAGTCAGTACATCGTCTCGCAGATCGTCACTCCAATATTGGGGATAATCGGAGTAGACTTTTGCCGCAACCTGGGAATCTGGGGCTAAATAGGGTTGATTGGCGATCGCAGCAACACTCAGCCATTCCTGTAGTACTCCCCCACCCTCGCCCGCATATTGATTCTCCACCCGGATCAAGAATTGATTCATTTCCGTGACAGCCCGCAACAGAGCAATTTGGGCGTCAAAATGGGCTCCGTATCCCGCGACAATTTTCTCAGCCCCATCCGTACAACGAGAAATCGCCGCAAAGACAGGAATTTCTAAATCAGAGGTCAAATCAAGCACCCAAAATTCTCGTCCCTGGCTGAAATAATAGGCGGGCAATTCCAGCAAATAAGAGTCTTCAAAACTAGCCAAATCTACAGCAGGGCGTTGCAGGCGATTGTACCACCAAATAGCCACGCTATCCCGCTCGACTACTTCCATAAAACCTTGAAAGATAGCTTCTTCTAAAGTGTTACCAGCCGCATTGCCATTGGAATTAGCAACACCAAAGCAATGATCGGCAGGTAAAGGATAATTGTAATAACATAAAGCGGTCGGTACATAGTTAAACCTTTGCTGCGTTAAAGACCAGATTAGCGTCCACTCAATTTCTTGGGTTTCATCAAAAGGTTCCGGGATGAAATCTACCCCAGCCAAATGCTGGTTTAGAACCTCGCGGTTTTGGTATTGAGCTTGACTAAAGTGTAGACAGAGCGACGGATGAATCGCCGAATCTCCCAGTTGAGCATAAGTCCGTTTCACTCGAATTTCATCCCCTTGAAAAAGTCCACAATAGCGTTCGATTGCTTCACAAAACCCGCTCGCTTTTGCTTGTTGATCTGTCTTCCCCTTTCCCGCCGCTTTGTGGTGCAGTATATGGCGCAGACTATTAAGATTTGTTGCATGACCAAAATGGTGAACCGCTAGATAGCTATGAAGCAGATTATTCTCCGACTCAGATGTCCGAACTAAAGCGCTGACAACCCCTGTAATTGGACTAAGGTGATGTTCATAGCGCTTGAGAGTTTGCTCGGGGGAGAAAACCCGATGACCCCCATCCGCCGTGAACTGTTTCTGGCGACTCATCAGCGTAATCGGTTTAGGTTGACGTTCTCCTTGATAGACAGCATCCCCACAAACTGAGCATTGGGGACGTTTGGTGAGACGGTGAATTCGCTGTTCCAAGTTGGCTAAATTAAGCGTCAAAACGTTACCTTCTAACGTAGGAATTGAAGACGTTCGAGCGGCTCCGTCTAAAATAATCCACTTGAGAATCTCTGTCGCCGCCAGGTTCAATCCCAGTTGAAACGTAGAGGGTAAAATAGCAAGGGACGTCGGAATACTTTCAAAAGAACCTTTTTGCTGCTTAATTGCGGTTTCCACCTCCCGATTGCCATAGAGACGTTGAGCTAAACACTGCCAACAGCCTGTTTTCTTCGGGTAAAAAATCGGACCAAGCCATAGCGTCATTCCCACTGGCTTAACCAGTATCCAGGGTTGATTGGTTTCTAAGGCAATTTGATTAAACTGATCCAGATCTGGCTGTAAGTAATCGTTCGTTAAAACAACAGTCAGTGATTTTTTAAAGTCGGGGATATCTGACGTTGAATCTTGTACTTGAATCCCCAAGGATTTGAGGATGATAATCAAAGGCTCGGTGGGGACATCCCCGACGGAAGTGACCGATACCCCAGTATCTGGCAAAAGCTTACAGAACAGTTGGGGATCGATATTAAGAAAACTCCAGAAGGCGGCAATATTGGGAGAAAGATGATCAACCGCTTCTGTAGTGTAGCCTTTGCTCTTCAGAGTTTGCAGAGCGTAGTAAATACTGGTCAACGGGAATTCACCTTTGAGTTGGTTGATAATTTCACTAACCGAATGATTCCCATCTAACAAAGGAGTGAGTTTGCTGTATAGGTTTCCTTTCAGGACGATGGACGAATCTTCACTGAGTAAATAAACGTGATCGGGGGGAATAATTTCAGCCTGAAAATGGGGTTGTAATTGGGGTTGTTTCATAATGTTTACAGTAACTCTTGGACTCAATACAATTTTTGGCAAAGAAAACGATGAACTAAAAAACAATTACAGCCGTATCCCGGATTAATTTATGGCAAATTTTAAACAGCCATTCACTCCGCCTACTCCACCGCCCCCAAACCCTTTAGCGTAGATCGTTGAGCATCGGTTAAACCTCTCGCCCTCGTCAGGCGCATTCCTTCATACGGTCTTTTACTTCTCAACGTTCCCAGACACTCACCCGTATTCACATCCCAACACCGAATCGTGCCATCTTGACTCCCACTGACTAATTCT
>Ga0207419_1002046_pt1 | contig 13835 bp, 9 predicted proteins | sample ElkSloMetagenome_4_FD_184723 | JGI IMG/M metagenome (GOLD analysis project Ga0207419, IMG submission 184723) | Hot spring microbial communities from Elkhorn Slough, Monterey Bay, USA - MD2A (version 2) | ecosystem: Environmental > Aquatic > Marine > Intertidal zone > Estuary: Microbial mat ... | reverse complement strand
CTGGAACTTGTTCATAGAAAAAGTCAAAAGCTGCTGAGTTTGCAGTATTTAGGGGATAATTTAATACTTGAAATAACAAAATATTTTGATCATCACCAGGAGCAGCAAATTTTAATTTACCGTTCATATCCAAATCCCCATTATCATATTTTAAAGCAAAATCAAACGCAGTAGAATTGTTTGTGTTTCCACCATAATTTAACTTATTAAACAAAACTGTATTTATATCATCATTTGGCGAATTGAATTTTATTTTATTATCTCGTTTAGCATTACCTACCCAAAGTGCTTTTACACCACCAGGTAATTGAGTTCCGTTTGAAAAATTAGATTGTTGACTTAAATTTGAATAATTTAACCCAGCAGCATTTCCTTGCGGATGCTCAGTACCATAATTAAACACTCCACTACCTGCCGTATTACCATCTGTAAAGTCAACTACATTATCTGTTCTTAAATTTTCTGCTAAAGCTGTCATTACCCCGAAATGGTTTCGGTGTTTCACAACAACAAAGTACTCTACATCTAGAGAACAGAATTGCAATAAAGATACTCCATCTACATCAACCACATCACCATCTCTTTGTACAAATGCCGATCTGGTTTCTAGGACATTGGTATTGTCATCTTTGTCTCTAAATTCCAGGAACACCCAATCTACCACACTGTCCTGGCCACGATCATCAAAGGTTGTTGCTGTAGCCTGTTCGCCACCACCTTTACCAACATGAGTAAAGCCATCCAAATCAGTATATGGCTCTGTGACTGGTATAATGTTAGTTCCTGAGTTCGTATTCCAAGGGCTGCTTCTCAAGTCATCACGCATAAGTGGTTCTCCATTTGAACCTGTGTTTCCACTATTGTTTGTATAGTTGCCGCCATTATTAATATTAATTAAAGCACCTGCTAGATATACTTTTATATCTAAAGAAATACAAACATCTGCATCTCTAAAGTCAAAATCAATTCCATTTGCTGGATCTGCGTTATCACCATTGGCGTTTGTATCGCCATCGCTATCTAAAAGCATGAAATTTCCAGACTGAATAGCCATACCTGCAACATTGTTGTAATTGTCCTCTGAACTATCACCCACATATAATCCATTTTCACCTATTGTAGCTGTAGAAAGGTCAAAATAAATTGGATTGTAAGCTTCATCTACATCAGGTATACCATCGCCATCTGAATCTTCGTCCAAATAATCTGGAATGCCATCGTCATCTGTATGAACTGGTATTATTGCTATACCAGTAGTTTCATTTCCTACTGGACCACAAGGTGAACAAGTATCATCATAAGCGTCGTCTAAACCATCTCTATTTGTATCTATTCCAACTGGGAAAGTATAGCCTTGGGTTGTTTGAGCTTCAACGTTATCAGGAATACCATCGTTGTCAGAATCTAAATCTAATCGGTCTGGAACACCATCATTGTCAGTGTCAATGTCTTCACCATTTGTAGCAGCGGCATTTTCAACTGTATCAGGAATACCATCGTTATCATCGTCTAAGTCAACAATATCAGGAATACCATCATCATCAGTGTCTCTTCTTTCGTCACCAAAATCGTTTGGTAAACCGTCAATTATATCCGGAATACCATCGCCATCTGTATCTGTATCTTTATTGTCATCTACAACACCATCGCCATCATCATCCTCTTCAGACGTTAATGGGCTATCTGCTAGATTTACAGGAGGTTGTCTATAGTCTGGCGTACCATTTGAGTCCTCATCTGGTAAAGCCGAGCCATTTGTAAATTCACCTGGATTATCTTTTTGTCCATTGCCATTGCCATCCGTAAGCCCAGCTTCTTCAACATCGTTAATGCCATCGTTATCACTATCCAAGTCTCTGTAATCAGGCACGGTATCACCGTCAGTATCTGGAACTGTTGCAGGTACTCCTTCATCATCCGGATCTACAGCATCAGCTATACCGTCTCCGTCATTGTCTGCAAGACTGTCTAAAACACCATCATTATTTGTGTCTAAGAATGGGCTAGAGCCACCTTCAACAAGGTCAGAAATCCCATCATTATCAGAATCCACATCCTGAAAATCTGGTGTATCTATACTGTCAGTATCGATAGGGTTATTAATTAAAACGCCGTTTTCGCCTTCTTCTTCCGTAACAGTTTCAGCAGCATCTAATAAACCATTAGTACCAACAGGACCATTTACACGGCCGTCACCATCAGAATCTTCGTTTGCTGTATTAGGATCACCGCTTTCTACGATATCTAAGATACCATCGCCATCACTGTCTAAGTCAAGGCTGTCAGGAATACCATCACCATCGGTGTCGCCATCGTTTAAAGCTGTAGTGTTTTCTAAGGTGTCAGGGATACCATCATTATCGTCGTCAAGGTCATTTACGTCGGTGATGCCATCACCGTCCGTATCTAAAGGTGGGGTTGTTCCTTCTGGCAGACAGTCATTTTCAGGATCTGAAACGTTTGTTCCTGGAATAATTATATCATCTAAAATACCTCTTGAATTTCCACCGTCTCCATAATATTCAAATTTAATTCTATAGACACCAGGCGTTGTAACAGGAATTGAGAAATTCTGAACAGCGGCAGATGTGAACTCATGATCTAAAATTAAAGTCTCATCGTCATTGATATCGACTAGAAAGACATCAAGAAATTTTCCACTACCATTTAAAGCGGTCAGACCTGTGTCGAATTCCAGATTTCCTGAAGTTATATCGAAAAAAGGCGAAATTAATTCACTAGTATTCGTTAAACTACTCAATTGTCCTGTTCTCATGGAATAACTTCCATTGATTGGTGCTATTGAAGAACTTCCTTTAATGTCTGTGGCAAAAAACAACCAGCAATTAGCTATTTCTGTGTTTCGATCACCAGACTCAAAATCCTGAGTAAGGGAAGGTGTATTATTTGGTTGGTCTATTGGGCATTGGCCAACATTGTTAGGATTGTTTGTTGAGTCTGCTGCAAAAATACCTGGAATAGCTACGTCATCAAGTATTCCTCTTGAATTTCCTCCGTCACCATAGTATCTGAATTCTACTTGATAAAAACCTGTAACATTTACAGGAATGGAAAAGTTTTGAACTGTAGCCGATGTAAATTCATGATCTAAAACAATTGTCTCGTTATCATTCTCATCAATAAGGATTACATCCAAAAATTTACCACTACCGTTTAAGGCTGTTAAGCCAGAGTCAAAAGTTATATTTCCGGGTGCCATTTCAATCCAGGGAGAAATTAGTTGTTGGAAATTGGTCATGCTACTTAATTGTCCTGTTCGCAATGAGTGGCTGCCACTTATGGCAACGCTGCTATTTATGGTTGTGCTCCAAAATTGCCAGCAGTTTAATCTTTCAATGTCACGGTCTCCAGATTCAAAATCCTGAGTAACTTCTGGTTCTGGTTCTGCTTCTGGTTCAGGGAATTGCCCATTATTATCAGGACATTCGCTAATGCTTGTTACAACTGGTGCATCACAATTGACACCACAGTCAAAAGTAAGATTGGCACTTGAGGCATTTGCAACTGTATTTTCACTAAAATCTACAAAGGTTGGCGGATTTTGAAAAACATTATTTGAATTGGAAGATGCATTGTTTCTCTTAAAATCCAAATTAGGTCCTATATTCGTTGAGTTATTAGTTGAAAGCTTGTGATTGCTTTCTATGTAACCTCTTTTGCCGGACTCGGGTCCTTTTATCCAAGTATTAGAAAGATTACTATTATTGCCATTCAGAATTAATTTACCTTCATTATATAGTAAACTATTATTTTGAATGTTAAAATTGCTTGAAGCTGTAAATGTTCCATAGTTCTCAAAAGTACCTTGTGCTATTTGAAAAGATCCAGAACTTGTCATAGTATTTGTATTAATAAACAAATCGCTACCACCATTCGAACCTATATTTACTCCTTGTGAAAAGTTTGCAGTTCCACAGTTTATAAATTTAATACTTGCACCATTATCATTCAGCGTAGAGCTAAAGTTCATTGATCCGTTGTTCTTAAAGGTCGTTGCACCATTAATAGTGGTATTCCCAGAGATATTTATGGTCCCAGAGTTTTCAATGAGTTTTGTTGTATTATTATTAAGATTTAATGTTTGACTTATTGAAATTTGTGCACCAGATTCATTATTTATGGTAACATTTCCACTAATTTGTACGTTACTAGCAGCAGTTATAAATCCGCTATTATTAATTAATTGTGTTCCATTATTACTTTGGAAATTTAAAACACCAACCTGAATAGATCCTGCGTTATCTATTTGGTTTGTACCATTACCATTAAAAGTGATATTGTTATTACCAGAATTACCAAGTTTTAATAAACCATTTTGAGATATATCGATGTCAACATTTGCATTGATGAATGGACTTTGATTAAATTGAAGTGTACCATGTATGTTTATCCCTATGTTTCCGCTATTGGCTTGAATATTATTATTTACAATTACCTGAACTCCATCGGATACGCAAATAACCGAACCATTATTGAAAGTAAGACTATTCAGTGTTGTATTTGTTGTAAAACAGACTGTTTCGCCGGATTGTATTATCACATCGTTACCGGATGGATTAGTGACGTCACAAGTATCACATTGTGCATTTGAGGTTGTGAAAGATAAAAGCGAAATAATTAATATAAAAAGCAAAATAATTTTTTGACTATTGCTTTTTTGAAATATTTGAATATTCATATCTAATAAATTTGTGTAAAAACCAAAAGTTTAACAGTCAAAATTATGATTTTGATTTCTTGAATATTTTTTTATTCTATAGATGGTATTTTTCTATAGATGAATAGCTAAAAAGCATCGACGAATGAAAATCACCATCTCAAAAAAATAGATTATTATTCCAATTTGATTAAAAGTATGGCTTCTAAAAATCTGAAATAGCACGACTTATCAATAATTGTCTATTTTAAAGGCCTAAAAGTTATATTTCGGAATACATATTTGAATAAACATAAAATTAACAAAAGCTGAATTATTTCATAAATAATTATCAAAATCAAAAAATAAAATTAATTTTATACCGCTTTAATATTGAAAAAATGAAAAATATAGGTCTTAAATTATCCGTGTTTTTATGTGCAGCAATACTCTTTTCATGTAGTGTAGAAACCGAAACTCATATTGTAGAAACACCCGTGCTAGATCTCAAAGCTAGCGGACCCATGTTTCAAGGATCTAACACGGCAACCGTAACCTGGGAATATACACTTAAGGAACTTTTTCCCGAAGTTGAAAACGAAATCGTTATAGAAGATGCTCGAATTTCTAGCATAAAAATTTCTCCAGTCAACAATTTTGACTATCCCGACATAGGCAAGATAGTCATGGAGATGAAACCAAAAAACACATCAATGAGTAGAGTTGGTCTCTTAGAAGAAAATTTTAGTACCACTTCAGCTAATGGATTGACGATTGCTGATGTTCAGGAAGATTTTGATGAAGCCTTTAAAGATGAACGATTGACATTTGTAGCCGACTTTGACTTGAAAGATGAAGAATATTACGACGATATAGATTTTGAGCTAGTGGTTACTTTTGAAGTACAAACCAGAAAATAAATTCAACCTTAATAATTAATACAATGAGAAATACGATTTATGTAATTGCCTTTTGTCTATTCACTTATATTGGTTTTGCACAAGATGCTGACGCCATAGTTGGTGTTTGGGAACCAAGTAATGGAAAAGTATATGTAAAAATTGATAAAATAGACGATAAATACTACGGTAAAATAGTATGGCTTAGAGAACCTAACGATCCAGAAACCGGAAAGCCAAAAACCGACGTAAACAATCCAGACGAAAGTATGAAAGATGTCCCTCTTAAAGGATACAGAATGCTAAAAGACTTTGTTTACAAGGGTGATGGTGAATGGGAAGATGGTACCATCTACGACCCACAAAATGGTACCACTTATGATTGTGTCATAAATCTAAAAGACGAAAACACCATGGATATTAGAGGTTATGTTGGTGTAAAAACATTTGGAAGAACCGATACATGGAAACGTTTAGAAAAGAAGAAAAAATAATATGAAGTCTATAAATATTTTAATTTTATTGTTGCTTCTGGGAAGTTTTCAATATACGTTTTCTCAGGAAGAGGAAGAAGAGGAAGACTATAGCAGTTATGGTGCCGTAGATGATACTCCTATAAAACGATACGCTAAACCGACTATTTCTGGGATGAGTCCACAAAAATTTATAAGCTTAGGATTCGATGCTCAAATGCCTTATAAATATCAATTTTCTGATGTAAGGTTTCCTCAAACCAATCCAGAAAGCGGATTCGATGTTGAGGAAGAAAATCCAAATATTAATGAAACAGGAAGAGCAGATTTTACAGGTGGTTTAAGAATAGGGACAAACATTCCTATCATTTCTAAAAGTAGCTTTGTTTGGCAATCTGGTATTAACTTTATGGATACCAGGTATAATATTTCAGAAAGTTTAAATTCTCCTCGTACACCGGTTGTGTTACCTGATGGCACACAGGCTAGAAGCCTTGGTAGAATTTTAAATGAAGATGGCTTAAGAAACTTAAACTGGACAAATACATTCTTCTTTCCGCTAAGTGAAAAGAACTTTGTAGTTTTTCAGAGTCAGATGGATTTGAGCGGGAATTATGATTTTGGAGATTTTCAACCGCTAAATACTGTAAGGTACAGTGCTGCTGCTGTGTATGGCAAACGTGTAAATGATTATTACCGATGGGGAATCGGTGTCGCTAGAACTTACAGGGTAGGAAATCTTAATTATGTTCCGGTCATTATGTACGACTGGACTTCAAAGAACAGAAAATGGGGAACAGAAATATTATTTCCTGCAAGAGCTTACGTGAGGTATAATGTGAACAAAAATTCATTATTCCTGACTGGTTTTGATCTTGAAGGACAAAGCTATAGGATAAGTGATTATTCCTTTGATGGTAATTCTTTTGAAATTAGAAGAGGTGAAGTAAGACCAAAAATCGAATTTCAGACTAGATTACATGGGTATTTTTGGTTAAGCTTACAAGCTGGATATCGTTGGGACTGGTCTTATGATGCTGATCAATTAGATGGTAATACAGATTTTTTTAGAGGCTTTTTTGGAGATCAGCAATTTGCAATGGTCAACAGTTTAGATAACCCATTATTCTTTAATGTGAGTATAAATTTTGTAAGTCCATAATAAAATACTGTTTTGACATTATACAAAGACCTTCAGCTAATAGTTGAGGGTCTTTTTTTTAACGTGATTAAAAGTTTTATCCAAGATGTGCGAAACAAGGCATGAAATTCGAGCTCTTTTTTTAACGTTTCACGAAAATTTTGGCTTTTTTTTTTAGATTTATAGGTTTGATTTATGATTTTGTGATATAATTGTTAAGTTTTTTTTGAAGTCAACAATAAATTACAAACAAATGAAGTTTAAATTAGCCTTTTTATTATTCATTTTTTGGCTCAACGCAATGTTTGCTCAGAGTTATATTGGTCATGCCGTAGATAATTATTCAGGTGTACATGGCGTTGTTTTTAATCCAGCCAACGTTGTAGGATCAGCCTTTAAAGCTGATATAAATATCGCTTCCGGAAGCGGATTTTTTGGCAGTGACTATGTAGATTTAGGCATTGCAGACATTCTAAGCGAAGAATTTGATTTTGAAAATGATATGGTCACCAATCCTACGGACCGCAACAATTTTTTTGGAAATGTAGAAATCGTTGGGCCTTCTTTTATGTTCAATTTAAATAAAAAAAGTAGTATTGGTCTAATCAGTAGAGCACGCGCTTTTTATCAGATTAATAACATAAGCGGAAATCTTTTTGAAAATTTAATTGACGATTTTGATACAAATGAAGATTTTAGTTTTAATTCTTCAAACTTAAGGACCAATGTTCATTCCTGGGGCGAAATTGGACTGGCCTACGGCAGAATACTAGTGTCTAAACAAAAGCATATGCTTAAAGCAGGAGTGACCTTAAAATATCTACTTGGAGCTGGTTCAGCTTTTGCCAGCACAGATAATTTTCAGGGACAGTTTTTTGCAAACACTGAAACTTTAGAAACTCAAGGGTCCGTGAGTTACTCAACAACAAGTGATTTTGAAGGAAATTTTGATACTGGCGACATTACTTCCGGATTTGGATTAGATTTAGGGATGGTTTATGAATATCATCCGGATAGAATGGACGATAATACACGCTACTTTCAAGATCCATATAAGTTAAAAGTTGCAGTTTCGGTTACCGATATTGGTTCAATTAACTATGAAAATACAGAATTTACAACTTACAATCTAAATTCTGTTGCAGATGTTTCGAATATAGATGATATTCAAGAATTTTTAGATGAAAATTACCCAAGTACTTCAGAAGAAAGAACAGCGACAATACAACTACCAACAGCCTTACATTTTCTTGTAGATTACAGAGTTTCAAAAAAATTTTTAGTAAGTGCTCAGGCTAATTTGGCCATGAGTAGCCAGGCAGATCAATTTGCAAATAGAATAATTAACACTTTGGTATTGGCTCCAAGGTTAGAGACAAAATTATTCAGCCTTTATGCGCCGATAAGCTTTAGGGAATACGGCGATACTTCTTTTGGTGCAGGATTAAGATTCGGACCTTTAAGTATAGGTTCGGGATCTGTTTTTAGTAATTTACTATCTGATAACTCAAGAACAACCGACCTTTTTGTAGGATTGAAAATCCCTGTTTACAGAAAATAATTAATCAAATTTTAAAAACAATTAAATGAAAACACTTTGCAAAGCGAGTTTATTTTTTCTTCTGTTGTTAAGTTTCAATGCTTGCGATGAAGTAGATGAGCTCACAGATTTTGAGGTTACCGATAGCATATCAGAAACTCAAGCTGTAGACATATCTTCTGATCTTGGTGATTCTATACAGGTTTCTGTAGATGAAACCATTGATATTACTTCTATTTCTGAAATAAACAACAACAGAGAATTCATTGAATCTGTAAGCATAAATAGCATTGACTATAGTTTTTCAAACTTCAATGGAAACGTGGCCGCTGAGTTAACAGAACTCAAATTTTCTTCTAATGGAATCGTTGTTGAGCTGGAAAATGTTATGGTAAAGACAGCAGTAGATAATAATACCAGATTTAGTATTACTGATCAGGAAAAATTAACTCAGTTTTCTAATTTACTAAATAGTGATAGAACTGAAATCACCTATACATTTTCTGGAATATTGAATGGTACACCCGTTAGATTTGATGTAAATTTTGAAATAGCTCTCACAGTCTCTATAGATCCTGTATAAAAAAAGCAAGCTGTCTTAAAACAGCTTGCTTAACTTTAAACTTAAAAAGCTAATTTTTACATGGCATTGTCGCCGATGTTTCCTTGTGCTACTATGGTAGCCAATTCATCCGCACTTAAATGTACGTTGATATAACCATCTACAGTCAAAATATCTGAGTAACCAAATGATGTACCATCATCTAATTCAGATAGATTGGTCATGATCATACCTGTAGTACCATTTACCATACCAAAAGTATATAAAATTGGTCCACCTTCAGACGCACTATTGGCGTGAATATGTGCTGGGTGCATACCACCATCAGGAGTTCCAGTCACCATTATTGTTGATAAGGCCTCTCCGTTTAATCTTTCTTCAAATAATACTGTACCACTTATTCCTGCCACGTCTGTTTCGTTTAAGTCATAAGAAATAGATTCTCCAGTTAGCTCATTCTGACCTATATCATTCTGTGCAACTATCGTTGCTAAGTTGTCCATACTTAAATGAACGTTTATATAACCGTCAACAGTCAGAACATCGTCGTAACCGAAAGCTGTACCATCATCTAATGCAGCGACGTTAGAAATACTCATTCCTGTAGTGCCGTTTACAGGATTAAATGTATATAAAATTGGTCCACCTTCAGCAGCAGTATTTTCGTGAATATGTGTTGGATGCATTCCACCATCCGGAGTTCCGTTCAGCATCACTGTGGCTTGTGCTTCGCCATTTACTCTTTCTTCAAATAAAACACTACCATTTATTCCATCAACATCTCTCTCTTCTAAGGTATAAGATTTTGTTTCACCGGTGAGTTCATTTTGTCCGATATCACCTTGTGCAACAACAGTTTCTAAATCATCAGCACTCAAATGAACATTAATATATCCATCAAAATTTAATAGTGCATTGTAATCTAATGGTGTTCCATCCATCGTTTCGGTTACAACAGTTGAACTGAAACCGGTTGCACCATCTACATTCATAAGTGAAACAGCAATTGGTCCACCTTCGGCAGCTGTATTCATATGGATGTGAGTTGGGTGATCACCATCAGCCGGCGTTCCGTTTACATTAATTTCTACAAGAACACTGCCATCTGTTTGGTCTGTAAAAGTCGCAGTTCCTGATACTCCGGAATCTGACTTTTCAAATAATTGATAAGTTTTAGTTTGTAAATTTGGATTTGTAACATCATCTTCATCATCATCATTACAACCCACAAATAATAGGGTTGACATGAATAACATTAAGATTGTTTGTTTTTTTAAATAATTCATAGTTATATAGTTTTTGTTACATATCTACGAAACATATTATCTTCAGGTTCAAAAATTCTTTGGTTTTTTATCAATTTTAACTTTAAACGATGTAAAAAAATTGATTTTATTAAAACCTAAACTTTTCCTTTAGAGTAAATTAACCATTTAGATAAACAAAAAAAATTTTGAATTTTTGTTGGTAAAAAGCTGCTTTTAGAATACCAATAGTTCTATGCGAAAAATAAAAGTCTAGTTATGATTAATTCATGTAAAATTGAATTAGAGTATAAATAATAACCTTTAAGAAGAGTAGTATTAAATTTTTAATAGCTTTGTAAGTTAAAATTTTAAGAAAATAGAAATGAAGAGGAATGTTTTTATAAAAGGAACTGGCTCCTACGCTCCTGAAAAAGTAATCCCAAACTCTTATTTTGAAAGAGTTGGTTCTAACGATAAATGGATTTATAATACATTAGGAATTAAAGAGAGAAGAATAGTTGCAGACGAAACGACTTCAGACCTCGCCGCAAAAGCTGGTCTAAATGCAATAGAAGATGCTGGCCTTACAGTGAAGGATATTGAAATGATTGTTGTCGCAACCACAACACCAGATAGACAAGCCCCATCGTGTGCTTGTTTTGTACAAGAAAAGTTGGAAGCTTATCACGCTGTGGCTTTTGATGTCGCAGCGGTCTGTTCTGGCGCATTGTTTACCATCTCTGTGGCTCACGAATTTATTAATACAGGAAGATATGATAATGTTTTGGTGATAGGAGCAGATACCTTTTCTACAATTACAGACTGGGATAGAAGAGATTCAGTCTTTTTTGGCGATGGAGCAGGCGCTATGGTTTTAAGCCACACTTCGGAAGACAAAGGTTTCATTGATTTTGATTTACACAGCGATGGACGAGGTAAAGAGCATTTTACCATTCCAGGTGGTGGCTCTGAAAACCCGGCAACCAAAAAAAGTGTCAAGAACAAAGAGCACTATTTTCAAATGAACGGTAAGGAAGTCTTTGACACGGCCACCAAAGTAGTACCAGAGTCTATTGAAAAAATATTGAAAAATAACAAAAAAACAGTAGAAGATATTTCGTATTTGATTCCACACCAACCCAGCATTGGAATCCTCAAAAGTATTGCCAAAACTATCGGACTACCCTTCGAAAAGGTAACCACCAATATGGATAGGTATGCCAACACTTCCGGAGCGACCATTCCATTGGTATTAGACGAAACGCATAAGCAAGGTAAATTCTCAAATGGAGATTTATTACTTTTTGCCGCCGTCGGTGCTGGCTGGACATGGGGCACAGCTTTATATAAATGGTAAAACCTGGCTCTAGAATTCAAATTAAATCATCAAAATTCAATTAATCACATGTTTAAAGGTAAAACTTATATAATCACAGGTATAGCAGATGAGCATTCTCTTGCCATGTATGTCGCAAAAGAAATCATAAAAAACAATGGCAAAGTCATTTGTACCGGATTAGGAGTAAGTCCATTTCATAAGAATTTGTCTGATCGTGCCCAGTCTTTTTTAAATCTAAGCTATCAAAACTTCAAAACCAGTGTCGAAAAAGAATTAGGTTCTGATGTAATAACCAAAATTTTAGATGTTACGCTACCTGAAAGTATTGAAGCTTTTTGTGAAGATTTAAAGTCGGAAAATCTTAAAGTTGATGGATTATTACATGCCATTGCTATGGATAGAACTATAAGAAATAAAAAGGTTAAACCATTGCTGGAAGTCACCTTCGAAGAATTTTGTGATACAATGGAAGTTTCTGCGTTTTCTCTGGTCAGTCTAACTGCCAGCTTAAAAAACCATGGATTGTTAAATGCAGGTTCTTCAATCTGTTCTTTGAGTTATATTGCTGCCCAAAAGGTCACCTTCCATCCTTACAGAAATATCAGCATAGCTAAAGCCGCATTAGAGCGCATAACTATTGAGTTGGCCGATGAGCTCGGCAGGCAAAACGGAACAAGGGTGAATTGTGTTCGTTTCTCTACTTACCTTGGCAGTAAAGCAGGAACAGCGACGTTGACAACCGAAGATGTGGAGCATGCTGCAAAAAAGAGTCCTTTAGGTAATGCCTTGCCTCAGGATCTTGCCTATGAGGTGGCACATTTGCTGCGCCCGGAAACCAGAATTACCGGCGAAATAAGACATGTAGATGGTGGATATAATATTGTAGGTTAGTATTTTAAATAGCCTTTTTTCCGTTTTGGTTTTACCAACATATCCGAGCTTTACAGCCTATTGATTGCTGCTTTTAGCTTACTAGTCTCCCAAGGCAGTTATTTAAGCCAAACCATTTTTGAGTCTATGTTAGAATTTCTTTCAGATAAATCCTGCTCTTCATCAAAGTAGCCCATGTACAAAAAGCCTAAACATTTTTCGCCTGTATTTATTGTACATAAGTCTGATAACCTATCTTTATAATTAGGCGTACTCCAGTACATACCAATGTTGAAATGAGCTGAAGCTATCCAAATGTTTTGCACGGCCATAGCGGTTGCCGCTATTTCTTCCCATTCCGGAACGCTTTCTTTGAGATCGCGCTGCATACAAACTGCTATGACATGGCTTGATTGAGAAAACTTTTCAGCAATTTTTTTGGCTTTAAATTTCTTTGGTTTTTCAGTAGTTTCTAAATACACTTTTTTAAAAAATTCACCAGCCTGATCTTTAAACTCACCTGTCATCACCTTAAAACGCCAGGGTTCAGTTTTTCTATGAGTCGGTGCCAGGTTTGCTAACTCTAAAAGCATTTTAATGGTTGAATCCTTAACTATTTCATCTTTAAATTGACTGGGAAAGACAGATCTTCTTTTGGTTATAGCCTTAATTATTTCCATGGTTTTCTAAGAATGAATTTATTTTAAATTTTATTCTATCACGTTCTTGATTAGTTAAATTAGAACCTGAAGGTAAGCATAAGCCTCTTTCAAATAAATCTTCGGAAACTTTTTTTCCGTAATATGGTAAATCTTTAAAAACAGGTTGCATATGCATAGGTTTCCAAAGTGGTCTACTTTCAATATTGTCTTCCCATAGGGCCAATCTTAGGTCTTCTCTTGTAAAATTCGCATTTTTAGACACTGTAATAGCAGATAACCAATGGTTTGAAAAATAATCCTCGTTAGGCTCAGATAAAACGTTTATAACATTTACATTTTTAAATAAATGCTGATAAAGTGCATTCATTTCCCTTCTATAACCAATGTGTTTGGCTAAAACTTCCATTTGTCCACGGCCAATCCCTGCTACAATATTGCTCATTCT
>Ga0207419_1002045_pt1 | contig 13841 bp, 17 predicted proteins | sample ElkSloMetagenome_4_FD_184723 | JGI IMG/M metagenome (GOLD analysis project Ga0207419, IMG submission 184723) | Hot spring microbial communities from Elkhorn Slough, Monterey Bay, USA - MD2A (version 2) | ecosystem: Environmental > Aquatic > Marine > Intertidal zone > Estuary: Microbial mat ... | reverse complement strand
CAGAAGTTGCTTAAAAAGCTCAACGGTGGCTAAGGCATCCCCCTTTGCACTATGTCTACCTGCTATATCAATTTCCAGGGCACGGCACACTTTACCTAGGCCATAGGATGGCGCTTCGGGCACCAAACTTTCACTTAGCTGTAAGGTGCACAATTGCTCACGCTCGTAGGATTTGCCAATGGCCGCGTATTCCATCTGAAAAAAGCTGTAATCAAATTTCACATTGTGTGCCACAAAGCAACTCTCTTGGGTAATTTGATTTACTTCCTCGGCAATGTCCTTGAAAAGAGGAGCCTTGGCCGCCATTTGGTTATTGATACCGGTGAGTCTTTGCACGTATGGAGGAATCTTCATTTGGGGATTCACGTAGGAATGGAATTCATCTACGATCTGTTTTCCGTCAAAACGATAGATGGCGATCTCTGTGATCTTCCCGATTCTACTGTTTCCTCCGGTGGCCTCTATGTCGATAATTGAGTACAAGATTCCAAAATTACGCATAGAAAGCTAGTCAGAATAAGCCTTTAGTCTTTGAAATATGGTATCTTCGATACACTAAAAATCCAGAACATGGCGAATAAGAGAGATATCAAAAAGGAAATCAAGCAATCGACCAATAAATTGATCGAGGATGCATTTTATCAAACGCTGGATGCCGCAGATAAAGAGGTAAAGAAAATGGATGAGCTCATTGATAAAATTGTTGAAGAACGATTTGAACTGATCAGCAAAGTCAACCAGTATCCCATCAATGGAGAAGCTAAAGAAATAAAATCCCACTTTAAGGAGGTCCGGGAAGAGCTGAGAAAACTGGCAGACGATTACACAAAAAAGATTGGGAAGGTCGGCTGATCCATTGGATTCAAATGCTGAAAATTGAACCATGCGAAGCTGGTTTCGTCGTCTAGGACCGGGTTTGTTATACGCCGGCGCTGCAGTAGGCGTCTCCCATTTGGTGCAATCAACCCGGGCCGGAGCGTCTTATGGTTTACTGATGGTACTTGTGGTGGTATTGGCCAACTGGCTTAAGTATCCTTTTTTCAAGGCCGGGCCTTTGTATGCTATACATACCGGGAAAAGTCTTTTAGAAGCCTTCTTTCAAAAAGGCAGAGCAGCAATGCTTCTGTTCTACACAGTCACACTAACTACCATGTTTGCGGTGCAAGCTGTAGTTACGCTAATTCTGGCATCCGTCTTAAGCTCTATTTTTGATCTGAAAATTGAATTGTGGCAGATCTCTGCTATTCTATTGGTCGCCTGTGGCCTGATCCTTCTGATCGGAAAATTCCAATTCCTGGCAGATAGTATGAGGTGGGTAATTTTACTGCTAACCTTGACCACCCTGATCAGTCTGATTGTGGCAATTGTTTCGCCGGAACTGCCGATCAGGCTCCACAGCAATTTTAGCTTTTCTGAAGTTTCTGATGTATTCTTTCTCATTGCTTTGGTTGGATGGATGCCTGCTCCCTTGGATATCGCGCTTTGGCATTCTGAATGGACCTTGGAAGACTTCAAGAATACCAATTCTAGGAAAAGTCCCTCGGCTGTCCGTTTTGATTTCAATGTGGGCTATTGGGGAACTACCTTTTTAGCAGCTTCCTTTGTCGCTTTAGGTGCCATTGTGCTCCAATACAGCGATGCGGAACTTTCTAACTCAGGGTCGGTCTTTGCCGGACAGCTAATAGGAATGTATACTAGAACCTTGGGCAGCTGGACATTCACTCTGGTTGCTTTGGCTGCTTTCACTACCATGTTTTCAACCACGCTAACCGTCTTAGATGCCTACCCCAGGGTATTGAAGAAGGCGGCGACCCTTCATAGACCGGCATGGAAGACAAACAATTCCCTGTATTCGATCTTTCTGATCTTTACGGTTGCGGGGGCACTCTTTGTGCTGATCTTTCAACTTGAGAACATGAAGCAACTGGTTGATTTTGCCACTACCATCTCATTTCTCACTGCACCGGTTCTCGCTTCTCTGATCTATTTGGCTTGTAAGCCCCTGAAAGATAAGGTACTTAACAAGAGGGATAACTTTACAGCAATTCTGGGTCTGATATTTCTTTACGCCTTCAGCATCTATTACCTTTGGGTAAAATATTTTTGATCAATATGGATAATCAACACTATCCGGTGTATTATCATTCCTACATCGAGAGAGTTCCGGAAGGGGACTTGATTGAACTGTTTGATTTTAGTTTGTCTGAAAGTCTAAAAACCTTGGTAATGATACCCGAAAGCAAGGGAGATTACCAATACGAAAGCGGTAAATGGAGCATTAAAGATCTATTGCAGCATTTGATCGATACAGAGAGAATCTTCAATTTCAGAGCCTTGGCATTTTCCAGAGGAGAAAAGCATGAGATTGCCGGATACGATCACAATACCTATGTGGAAAATGCTAAAGCCGATCAAAGAACCGTAAAGTCTCTTTTAGAAGAATTAAGGCGCTTAAGAGCGTCAACGATAGACCTGTTCAAAAGCTTTGATGAAGAACAACTCAAGCGAGAAGGTAAGGCCAATGGTCAAACCCTTAGTGTGGAGCAGATCGGCAATGTGATTATTGGCCACGAAATGCATCACCTGGCGATTCTTGAAGCTCGGTATTTATAATGTGAAAAAGATGTTAGAGTTTAGATGTTGGAAGGATTAAGGTTCTTTTCTAAACTCAGAACTCTAAACTCAGAACTCAGAACTCAGAACTCAATATGACTATTTATCCAATCCCAACCGGAAATTTCAAACTCGACGGCGGTGCCATGTTCGGTGTAGTGCCAAAATCACTGTGGCAACGCACCAATCCTGCCGACAGCAATAATATGTGCGATTGGGCCTTACGGTGCATGTTGATTGAGAAAGGGGACAGGCTGATGCTGATCGACAATGGCATGGGCGAGAAACAGTCGGAGAAGTTTTTTAGCTACTATTACCTGCACGGGGATGATGATCTTGAGCACTCCCTTAGAGTAAATGGGTTTCATCCCGATGACATCACAGACGTCTTTCTCACCCATTTACATTTTGACCACTGCGGAGGTGGAATCAAATGGAATAAGGATCGTACCGCCTACGAACCCACCTTTAAAAACGCTACTTATTGGTCAAACGCAAAACATTGGCAGTGGGCAACCGAACCCAACGATCGAGAGAAAGCCTCCTTCTTGAAGGAGAATATCCTGCCTATGCAGGAGTTTGGGCAATTGAAATTCGTTGAACAAGAAGATTTCGATTGGTTTGAGATCTTTTACGCCAACGGGCATACAGATGCGCAGATGATACCCATCATCGACTATCAGGGTATGAAAATGGCTTTCATGGCCGATCTTTTGCCATCAGCCGGGCACATCCCTTTGCCCTATGTCATGGGATACGATACTCGTCCGCTGTTGACCTTAAAAGAGAAAAAAGAGTTTCTTGACCGGGCAGTAGAGGAAGAGCTTTATCTTTTTATGGAACATGATGCGGATCATGAAGTAATTACGCTTCAAAACACTGATAAGGGTCCGAGATTGAAGGATAGTTTTAAGTTTAACGATCTTTTCGAGAAGTAATTGGGAAAGGTACTTGCCATTGATTACGGAACCAAGCGTTGTGGCATTGCCATCACCGACTCCCTGAAGATCATCGCTTCAGCTCTGGATGTGGTAGAAACCGGCAAAATCCATCAATACCTTCATCAACTTTTTGAGAAAGATGATATTGAATGCGTAGTGATCGGAGAGGCCAAACGATTCAGCGGAGAGCCCTCAGAAGTAGAGAAAAGCATCACCCCGCTGGTCAACTTCTTCAGAAAAAGATATCCCGCCATCCAAATTGCCCGTCAAGATGAAAGCTTTACTTCCAGCATGGCTTTGGACAGTATGATCCAAGGAGGCTTTAAGAAAAAGCACCGAAGAGAGAAAGGCAATATTGATAAGATCAGCGCTACGCTCATTTTACAGGCATATTTGGAGCGAAATCAATAGGTAATTTACCTAAAATCATAGGCACTTTACTTAAATACCTTCTTTTTATCAACCATCTGATTATTAATTCATTATATTGAGTAAAAGCTCAATTATGGAACGTATAATCCTCACCTCCTTTCTGTTGTTTTTATCCTCCATTTTATTTGCTGCTGATTGTGTTTTCAATGGTGGAGGTGACGGTACAAGTTGGTCGAATCGAAGAAATTGGTCCTGTAGCCAAGTTCCAGATCCTGCTAACGACGATGTAACCATCCCCTTTGGCTTTTCAGTCGTCAATGATCGAAAACGAAATTTTACATTTGAAAATGGTAATTCGCTAACTTTAAATGGTTCACTCAACATGCGGGATAAAAGTATTGAGTTCGATGGCTCCAACACCTCATTCCATATAGGTGCCAATGGAACACTTTCTATGACTCGAGGGCTAGATTTTGTGAATGGAGGAAGCGGTAAGATCGATAGTGGAGCTTCAGTTACTCTAAGATCACTTAAGACAGACGACAACAGCGTGCTGACCAATAATGCACGATGCATTGATGTTAATCAAAGAATTGAAAATCTTAATGAATCCATCATTAATGGTACTGGCTGTTTAAGCTTCAATGGGGGTAGTGGGAATTTCCGCAATAGGGGTTCAGGTGGAATCTACGGTTGTCCGGATTCAAGACTAAACGACTGCAGCTTAGACGGCGGATCTACTAGCTTACCGGTAGAATTAAAATTTTTTGAGGCGGAAGCAGCTGAAGGTGGAGTAGATCTCAGTTGGGCTACTTTGGCAGAGGTCAATAACGATTACTTTACCATTGAACGTTCTTCGGATCAAAATTTATTTGAAGTAGTAGACACAGTAAACGGAAACGGCAACTCGACCAGGCTGATCAATTACGCATATAGAGATGAGATTCAGTTTACCGGAAACTTGTATTACAGGTTAAAGCAAACTGATTTCAATGGAAATTCCGAAACGTTTGATATCGCAGTGGTCATTGTAGATACTGCAGAAGAAGAACCTGATTTGAAAGTATACCCCAATCCTTTGGTTTGAGAAAGGCTTGCGCTCCGATTCTCTGAAGAGCTATCCGGTAAGGTTAGAGTCAACATTTTTAACTCTTCCGGAAAGACAGTTTTCACAGAAAAGTTCTTTCTTTCTGAAAATCATGAATCTCAGCGTAAGATAAATATAGCACAAGATCTGAAAAAAGGAATTTATTTTGTGAAGGCATCCGACCAAGAGGATGTGGAATCTACACGATTGATCGTAAAGTAGAGGTCTTTAAAAATCTCTGATCGCTTCGTATAACTCCTTTAAAGGTAAGCCCATCACGTTGTAGAAAGAGCCTTCGATTCGCTTCACCCCGATCATTCCAATCCATTCTTGAATTCCATAGGCGCCTGCCTTGTCGAATGGTTGGAATTGCTTTACATAATGATCGATCTCTTCCGAGCTAAGTGGTTTGAAGTACACTTTGGTAGATACTGAAAAACTGTAGGCTTTTTCTTTTGAGGTTAAACACACTCCGCTAATCACTTCATGTTCATCGTCGGATAATCTCGCCAACATCCCTTTTGCCTCTTCTGCATTCGCCGCTTTATTGAGGATGGTTTTACCGATTACTACTGTGGTATCCGCCGTAATCATCAGCTCATCTTCTTTTAATTGAGGCAGTCCTACTTCCGCTTTTTTACGACTGAGAAACTCGGCAACCTCTAAAGGAGGAAGATCGGGTGGAAAAGTCTCTTCTGCCTCCAGCTTAATTTGTTTGAACTGAAAGCCAAGTTTCTGAAGTAGTTCTTTTCTTCTAGGGGATTGAGAGCCTAGAAGAAGCTTGTATTTGGGAATATAACTCAACTCAATAGAAATAAATGATTGATGTATATAGCACACCGAACAGCATCACGATTTTAATTGCCTGGGAGATGGTGAAGTAATGCCTTTTTTTCTGCGCTTTTAGAATGCGATAGATGATCCAACAAATTGGAAGCGTGAGTAGGATCGTAAAATAAGCTAGCGAGATCCAATCCCTCCCGATGAACTGCACCACTTCTAGAAAAAGCAATCCGATCAGCGTAACCAAGGCTATAAAAATAGCTGCTTTCTTTGCAGCTGGGATGCCGAAAACGATAGGCATTGTTTTGCAGTCGAAGGCTTTATCTCCCTCAATGTCTTCGATATCTTTTACTATCTCTCTTATAAAAGTCAGTAAAAAGGCAAAAAGGCTATATCCGATGATCCAATATAAAAGAAATTTGATGCTGAAAAGTAAAGAAGCAAGGTTTTCGATCAAGTCGACATTCCCCTGCATTCCGGTCAGGTCCGGCAAATTATCAAACATCACCGCAACTTCATAGTAGCCGGCTGTAAATGGGACCAAGGCAGTCAAAGAAGCGATGATCAAATTTCCGATCAAAAGCTGTTTTTTAAAGCTTACCGAATAATACCATAGCAAGGCGGCCGAAACAAATTGAAAAAGGATTAACATGGGATGACCGATGCTATAGGCCACATAACCGGCGATAAGTAAACCGATGGCATTGATCAAAATATGCAACAACATGGCATGACGTCTTTTGATCGAACGGCCAAGCACCAATTGGTTTGGCTTGTTCAAATAATCCAGCTTGATATCGAAATAATCATTGATGATGTAACCCGCAGCAGCAATCATCACCGTAGCCAAGACCAATAATGCAAAGGTGCTTTCAGTGAGATAGAAGTCTAATTCAGCTTGCAAAAGAAAAGGAAGAATGATGCCATACCGGATGGCATACTGGGTTAGGGCGATCACCGCCAAATTGGGAAAGCGGACCAATCGCAGAAAATCAAGCAATAACTTCATTCCCCAAATGTAGAAAAAAGCCATTCCGAATTCATGTTCGGGTGAAAATTGATGGAGTATTATTGAATTCTTTGAAGATTCCCTTAATCAAAGGATATCTTTGCCCCATGAAGTATCATTTTTCTTTTCAGAATCCTAGTCGACAGTATATCGACATCAAATTTAGCGTGAAAGTCGCTGGTGAAAAGTCAATAAGGTTTCAACTTCCGGCCTGGAGACCGGGACGATATGAGCTGGGGAATTTTGCCAAGAACATCCAGAAGTGGGAGGCATTTGATGAAAAAGAACAACCCCTCGATCACAAAAAGCTGAGCAAGGATCTATGGGAGGTAGATTGTCAAAAGGCAAAAGAAGTAGTGATCAAGTACAATTACTATGCAAGCGACCTGAATGCAGGTTCAACCTACTTAGATGAGCAACAACTCTATGTGAACCCCGTGAACTGTTGCCTATACGTCCCTGGTAGAGAAGATGAGGAGATCGAGTTACAGCTCGATGTGCCGAAGAATTTTGAAATTGCGACCAGCCTGAAGTCGAAGACTGGAACAAAGCAGGATATCCAATGTGTGGCCGGTAATTTCGATGAACTTGCGGATAGTCCATTCATTGTATCGCCTCATCTTAAGAGACTTGAATACAAGGTGGATGAAACTACTTTCTATCTTTGGTTTCAGGGTGAGATTGAGGGTGATGAGGATAAACTGCTGTCCGACTTCAGGGCCTTTAGCAAAGAACAAGGGACACTTTTTGGAGGCTTCCCCTTCAATACCTATCATTTTTTATTCCATATTCTTCCATACAAGGCCTATCATGGCGTAGAACATAGTAATTCCACCGTAATTTGCCTGGGGCCTACCTATGACGTACTAAAGAAAGATAAGCTCTACGATGAATTGTTGGGTGTCAGTTCCCATGAATTATTCCATGCTTGGAATGTCAAACGCATTCGACCCGCCGAAATGTGGCCATACGACTTCACCAAGGAGAATTACAGCAGGTTAGGCTATCTGGCAGAAGGCGCCACCACATGGTATGGAGATCTCATGCTATATCGTTCGGGAGCTTTTGATGAAAAATCATTCTTGAAGACCTTCAATCAATTGTTGAATCGACACTTTAATAATCCGGGAGTACGTAATCTATCGGTGGCTGATTCTTCATTCGACACCTGGTTAGATGGCTATCAGCGCGGTGTTCCCAATCGCAAGGCCTCAATTTACACAGAGGGAGCCTTGATCACCTTTTTACTTGACTTAGAAATCAGAAAAGCTTCTAATGGAAAACACTCATTCGATGATGTGATGCGCTCATTTTATTCCAATTTCTTTTTGAAGGGAAAAGGAATTACAGAGAACGATTATCAAGCGACTGTAGAGCATTTTGTAGGAAAGGGAATGGATTCATTTTTTGAACACTACGTGAACGGCTTTCAGGATTTTATGCCACTATTGAAAAAAGCCACTGAGAAGTTGGGGTTTGAGATCAAATCCAATGCAAGAGAAAATTACCATGAATCCTACCTGGGCTTCGTTTGTGAAGAGAATAAGGTAACGATGATCTATCCAAATTCGGTAGCCGAAAATTCTGGGCTAATGGTGAATGATGAGATCATTAGGATCAACGGACAGCAAGTCAATAACGATATTTCAGAATGGACAGCATTCTACTCAAAACAAGCAATAGCGTTTGATATCAATAAGAATAAAGGGGGATCTGCCTTAGTGAAGATGAAGGCTAAGGGCGAAATGTATTATGCGAACTACACCATCGAATCATTGAATTCGCTGAATGGTGACCAAACCGCCTTTAGAAAAGCCTGGATGAAGTCGTAGCTCATTTGCTTGCGATCATAGAGATCTCCACATTCACATCTTTGGGAAGTTTGGCAACCTGAACGGTTTCCCTTGCAGGGGCATTTTCTTCTGAGAAGTATTCGGCATAAACCGCATTCACCGCTTGAAAATTGTCCATATCCTTTAAGAAGATGCTGGTCTTCGCTACATTTTCAAAATTCATTCCGGCAGCCTCAAGTACCGCCTTGAGGTTCTGCATCACTTGATGGCTCTCGTTTTGAATGTTGTCTGTGACCAAATCGCCACTGCTGGGGTCCATGGCGATTTGCCCCGACGTGTATAGCACGTTCCCAGCCATCACGGCCTGATTATAAGGCCCAATTGGGGCAGGAGCTTTGTCTGTTCTGATAATAGTTTTCATGCTCATAAATCTACACTGGCTTTATTGCACGCCTAATTTCTTCTGTTGCTTAAAATCTGAACTATCATTCCTCGATCATCTCACCAACCTTTTCAAGGATTTTGTACTGGTAGCGTCCTTGAGTTTCATAGATGACGGTACCCTCTCTATCCAGCACGAAAAAATAAGGCACTTTTCGGTCCTTCATCTTGAGGTCTTTGCGGTAATCCTCCATCTTTCCTTTGTAGATCACGATATTGTCTTTGAGAGACTCATCCGTACCTTCTTTAATTTTTTCTTTTGCTTTATTAGCTGCCAAGCTATTTACCCCGGTAAACATGAGAATGAGATACACATTCGGATCATAGACCATTGCATCCAGATTATCGTCGTTCATGAACTTCTGAAATACCGGATCAGACCAGGTATAAAGGTCGCTCTGGGCATCTTCAGAAAAAGCCACTCCAACAAGGGTGAATTTTCCCTTACTGTCTTCGGGTATAACCAAGGAGTCTTGGTTCAGGTCTTCCACTTCAATGGTGGGAAAAAGATCGCCAACCTGGGCCAAAGCGACACTACTAATTGAAAAGAAGCTCAATAAGAGCAGAGATTTAATGGTTTTCATAATGTGTAATAAAATATTCGATTCCTAATTTGTATGCGCTCAATCCCAAGCCTGATATTGAACCTTTGCAGTATTTTGACAATAAAGAATTGTGCCGTTCTTTTTCACGAGCGGCTGGTTGAGAAATATGGATCTCTATAACCGGACTTTTCACGGCGGCTACTGCATCCGCAATGGCCACTGAAGTATGAGTGTACCCACCGGCATTCAAAAGAATGGGAGTTCCATCTTTTCCCAGCCTATGCAGCTCATCGATGATCTCTCCTTCGAGGTTGGATTGAAAATATCCAATACTTATTTTGCTAAATTCTTTCCGAAGTGCTTGTAGGTATTCATCAAAGGAGGTTGATCCGTAAATGTCAGGTTCTCTTTTGCCTAAAAGGTTCAAATTAGGGCCGTTAATGATATGAAGCTGTTTCACCGACATGGCTGTTTCAAAAGTATACATTTGTATTCATGAAGCTCGACAATTACCGGAAAGGATTTGAGGCTTTCCTGAAACTGGAAAGATCGCTTTCAGGTCATTCTGTTGAGGCTTACTTGAGGGATGTCTATAAATTGATCGACTTTTTTGCACTGATGGAAAAGGATCCCGCTCCTCAAGACATTTCCCAAAAGGAGATTCGAAGTTTCATTGATCACATAAGCGAGCTCGGCATTGCCGCGCGCACTCAAGCGAGGATCCTTTCTGGTCTCAAAGCCTATTTCGATTTTCTGATCTTAGAAGGGGTGCTTAAAGAGAGTCCTGCAGCGTTGATCGAATCGCCCAAGATCGGGATGAAACTTCCTGAAGTGCTTAGTATAGAGGAGATCGATGAGATGATCGCAAAGATCGATCTATCCAAAACGGAAGGGGAACGGAATCGGGCCATTTTGGAAACGCTATATTCTTGCGGACTCCGAGTTTCGGAACTGACCGGATTAAAATTATCGAATCTGCTCAAAGAAGAAGGATTTGTGAGGGTAGAAGGGAAGGGAGGAAAGGAACGCTTGATTCCAATTGGTAAGAGCGCCTTGAAGTATATTGAATTCTATCTGGAAGCACAGCGGAATCATCAAGATGTCGACAAGGATTCAGAAGATATTCTATTTCTTAATCGGAGGGGGAGAGCCTTGTCTAGAGTGATGATCTTCAACATTGTAAAAGACCTGGCTAAGAAGGCCAGCATTCAAAAGAACATCTCTCCTCACACCTTTCGTCACTCATTTGCCACTCATTTGGTAGAGGGTGGGGCAGACCTCAGGGCAGTGCAGGAAATGCTTGGACATGAATCCATAACCACCACGGAGATCTACACCCATATCGACCGTCAGTACCTCAAGGATGCGATCATACAATTTCATCCGAGAGCTAAAAAGCGGCAAAGCCGATTTTGAGATTCTAAAGAGTTAATAGGGTAAGATTTTAAGAATATGAAATAATTACAAGACTAAAATCTAACCTCTTTCAAATTCAAATAAATCTCCCTAACTTTTAGTTATGAATCGAAACTGCGACTGTTGCGGGGAGACCATCTTCGGTAGAAGCGATAAACGTTTTTGCAATGATGCTTGTCGTTCACAGCATTATCATTTGCACCATCGCGCAGAGCGACAAAGGATCTCTGAGATCAATCGGATACTTCGCAATAACCGTCGCATCCTTCTTGAGTGGAACTCAACTTCTAACAAGCCCAATTACAGGGATAAGCTATTGCAAAAGGGGTTTTGCTTTGAATACTATACACACGTCAGGAAATTGGACCAATACGAAGTATATTTCTGCTACGACTTAGGGTATGTGGAAGAAGACAGCGGTAGATTCAAATTGGTCACTGATCAGACGGATCGCTTCTGATCCAACAGACCAAAGAAGTCGCCCAGGTCCACATTGCCCCCGCTGATGATCACGCCGATCCTTTTTCCTTTGAATTTTTCGCGATTGCCTAGGATACAAGCAAGAGGTACGGCTGCAGAAGGCTCCACTACGATCTTCATGCGCTCCCAGATCAATTTCATGGCTTCAAGCATTTCCTTTTCGCTGCAGCAAAGGATGCTGTCGACCGCTTCGATAATAATTTCGAAATTCAATTTCCCTAAGGAAGTTTTTAAACCATCTGCCAAGGTATTTGGAGTCTCAGACGGTTGCCATCGTTTGTTTTTGAAAGAACGATAAGCATCATCTGCCATCTCAGGCTCACAACCTATGACCTCGGTGGTAGGTGACAGGGCCTTGATGGTCAAAGCACTGCCCGCCAGCAGTCCGCCACCACCAACCGGAGCTAGAAGGTAATCAAGGTTTGCCATATCCTCTATGAGCTCTTTAGCGGCAGTAGCCTGACCGAGAATGATGTGCTCATGATCGAAGGGAGGGATAAACACAGCCTTCTTTTCAGACCGGATGCTTTCCATCATGGTGGTTCTTGCCTGCAGGTTTGGTTCGCAAAAATGAACTTCACCTCCGTAGGATCTAACCGCTGCAACCTTCACTTTGGGAGCATCCTTAGGCATCACTATATAAGCCTTAAGGTCGTTTAATTTGGCCGCTAAAGCCACAGCCTGTGCGTGATTTCCGGAGGAGTGGGTGACCACAGCATGGATTTTTTCTCCATGGGTATTCAGGATTTCATGCATAAAGTAGGCCGCACCGCGCATTTTGAACGCACCGATCCTCTGGAAGTTCTCGCATTTGAAGTACATCTCTGCGCCTAGTAATTCATTAAGGCCTGTTGATTCAAGCACGGGGGTGCGATGAATCATACTCTTAATGCGTTGATGGATGCGTTCGAGCTCGGCTTTTGAAGGGTTTATCATGGCATGAAACGATAGGCAAGTCCGAAATTAACCGCAATCACCTCGTAGTTTACTCTACTGTTCTGAACAGCAACCTGTCCGTTACTGCTCTCGACTTGTTCATAGTCTTTTTGGAAATTGATGAAGCTGGCTTGGGTGCTAAGGTCCAGTCTTTCATTCAAGTGGATTCGAAATCCTCCTGAAACCCCAAAACCAAAACCATTCTCCTTTGCAGAGGCAATTTGAATAGTCCGAACATCACCACTTGGGTTTGTTTCCTCGATTAGTATTGAAGGAATAAAGACGTTACCAAAGCCCAACATGATTTGCATTTGTAGGGAGATCGAGTTAGTGGGTTTTACGAACCCCAGTCCCACCATGGCGGCATTTAATTCATAATTACTCGCTTCCACCCCGTATCGAAAGTCCTGGGTTCTGAGGTTGTCTGCAAACGCATTTTCATTGAATCCATTTTGCAGTCTTAAATAGTGAAAACTCGCATTGAGATTTTGATAGAAACGATAACCGAGATCAATAAGTTGAAGTGATTGTCCGTTTGTGGCGTAGCCGGGCTGATTGCTCTCGATGTTCGTGGCCTCAAAACTGCCGTTGGGTATGGAAAACCCTAGGTTGAATCCGATGTAAGCTTTATAATCAGTTTTTTCAATGGGGGTGGATGCTTCATTTGCTTGTGAGAAGATCAACTTTGGACAGCAGATCATCACAAGCGCTATGCACCACATTTTAAGCATTGCCGCTTTCTAGGTCTTGATTCATTTGGGCTACTTTTTCCTTCAGAGTTGCTTTGTATTCGGCAAGTTTAGTTGCCTGCCGGGCATCCTTAACCCCTAAGATCTGCCAGGCCAGAATAGCGGCATTGGTTGCACCATCTAGAGCCACTGTGGCCACTGGAACCCCTTTTGGCATTTGTAGGATCGACAAGATAGAGTCCCAACCGTCCACTGAGTTCGACGACTTGATGGGCACGCCAATAACCGGAAGTGTAGTGACTGAAGCGACCATTCCCGGGAGGTGAGCTGCACCTCCAGCCGCGGCGACGATTACTGAGATACCCCGATCTCTAGCCGTCTTGGCATATTCGATCATTTTTTCAGGAGTGCGATGCGCTGAAACGATCGCTACTTCATGCTCAATACCCTTTTCGTTTAAAAAGTCGATAGCTTCTTGCATAACCCGAAGGTCTGAGGAACTACCCATTATGATTCCTATTTTCATTTTCTTAAAATATAAAATTCTTCGTCTAGATTCTAGAATCTAGAGTCTAGACTCTAGACCGAGAAATCATATTCATAAACTTTCTTTTGAAACCACCTTCACCATACCTTTCACTTTTCTAGCCTTGACTTTCGCCTTTTTCACATCCTTATCGATCACGGTAATATGGCCCATCTTTCTAAATGGCTTTACTTGATTCTTACCGTAAAG
>Ga0207419_1002044_pt1 | contig 13851 bp, 13 predicted proteins | sample ElkSloMetagenome_4_FD_184723 | JGI IMG/M metagenome (GOLD analysis project Ga0207419, IMG submission 184723) | Hot spring microbial communities from Elkhorn Slough, Monterey Bay, USA - MD2A (version 2) | ecosystem: Environmental > Aquatic > Marine > Intertidal zone > Estuary: Microbial mat ... | reverse complement strand
TTCATTACGCCTGCTTGCATCCTAAATACAACATAGACAAAGACAAGCTTGATAAAATTTTGTATAATCTACTGTCCAATGCATTTAAATTTACACCTAATGGTGGCAGGATTTCTCTAGACGTTTCATCCACTATGGTTAAAGGCAAAGAAGAGGTTAGCCTCAAGCTGTCCGACACCGGAATCGGTATAGATCAACAGGAAATAGATAAAGTCTTTAAACGTTTTTATAAAACGAAATCGCAAAATAGCGGTTCCGGCGTTGGCTTATCATTCACAAAAACCCTGGTTGAAATCTTAGGTGGAACTATCGAGATTTTAAAATCTGATGCCAAGGGTACCGAATTTTTAGTACAATTACCTCTTGGGCATACCGAAGAAGATGCTATAGCTCAAAATGACAATTTTGATTTTTTAAAACCCGTTCCCTTAGAGTATGGCCCGATTTCCTCTGACGATACACCTATGGAAGTTGATGATGTAGCGCAGGTAAATGATAAATTGCTGATTGTAGAAGACACCCAAGAACTCAGAAATTACTTAAAAGATCATCTAAAAAAGAAGTATAAGGTTTACACCGCATCCCAGGGCAAAGAGGCTTTGAAAATCATTAAAAAAAGAAACATAAATCTGGTGTTGAGTGATGTCATGATGCCGGAGATGGATGGGATAGAGCTCTGTGAAAGCATAAAAACATCACCAGAATTAAGTCATATCCCCATCATTCTTTTAACCGCCAAGACTTCCTATCTGGAGCGTCTTGAAGGTCTGGATGTTGGTGCTGACGATTATATTTCTAAACCCTTTCACCTCAAGGAAATAGAAAGCAGAATACACAATATTTTAGAAAACCGAAAGCGTCTGCAAAGCAAATTTAAAAGTTTGAATTACTTTGAAAAGGTTGATATCGAACTCGGCTCACCGGATGAAAAATTACTTGAAAAATTGATTAATTATTTAGAGCAAAACATAGAAGATCCGGCTCTTACAGTCGATACCATTAGCAAAGAAATTGGTCTGAGCAGAGTACACCTGTTTCGAAAAATGAAAGCCATAGCGGGAATGACGCCATCGGCATTCATCAAAGATTTCAGAATGAAAAAAGCAAAGGCGATTATCTTAAAAAATCCAACTGCTACAGTTTCCGAGGTCGCCTACTCTGTTGGTTTTCAAGATGTAAAATACTTTAGTAAATGTTTCAAAAAGCACTTTGGTGAGTCTCCTAAGAAATTATCTGAACAAAACTTTCAAAAACCCGAAATGTCAAATTAGAAAGCAAAATGTTATATTGTTGTAGGTTCAAATTATATTACGCTTTTTCCCTAATTAGGACTCAGCGTGTGTGCAATTGTCTAGTCAGCATTAAACCCAAAATACGCCTTAGCATTATCGTAGCAAATATTTTTCACTAAAGTACTCAAAAGTTCTTCATCAATTGGCAATTCACCATTTGCTACATCTTGACCTATCATATTGCACAATATGCGTCTAAAATATTCGTGACGAGGAAAGGACAAGAAACTGCGCGAGTCTGTAAGCATGCCTACAAAACAGCTTAGTAAACCCATGTTGGAAAGCGCATTGATTTGCTTTTCCATACCGTCTTTTTGGTCCAGAAACCACCAGGCAGAACCATATTGCATTTTGCCTTTAATCGTTCCATCGTTATAGTTTCCTGCCATGGTGGCGAACACTTCGTTGTCTGAAGGATTTAGATTGTACAAAATGGTTTTAGCCAATTGGTTATTAAGGTCTAAAATATTAAAAAATTCACTCAAGGCTTTGGCCTGAGAAAAGTCGCCGATAGAATCGAAACCTGTGTCTGGACCTAATTCGGTAAGTAGTCTGGAATTGTTATCTCTAATTGCACCCAGATGGAATTGCTGTGTCCAGCCTTTTTCGTGATAGTACTTGCAGAGGTGTTGAAGAGTTTTCATTTTATAATAATGCACCTCATCTTCTTGTAAAGCTTTACCTGTGTTCAATTTGTTGAACAATACTTCAATATCATAATCCAGGTGTTCTACAGCATACAACTGTTCCAAACCATGGTCTGCTAATCTACAGCCTTGTGCGTCAAAATAATCAATTCGGTTTTTTAAGGCTTCAATGAGATGACTGTAATTTTCAATTGTTATGCCGCTGACTGCCTCCAACGTCTTGAGGTAAATTTTATAATTTTCAAGGTTTTCAATAGCATAAGCTTTATCCGGTCTAAAGGTGGGTAGTGTTTTCACCAAATCATGATTTGCAGTAATACTTTTATGGTGTTCAAGCGCATCAGTAGGGTCATCTGTGGTGCATAAAACTTCAACTTTCATTTGTTTTAGCAGGCCATTAGCCGAATGTGATTTTTGGGCCAATTGCCGATTGGTTTCTTCCCAGATGGCTTCTGCAGTTTTTGGTGAAAGTAGCTCATCTATATTGAAATAGCGCTTGAGCTCTAAATGTGTCCAATGGTAAAGAGGATTTCTTAAAGTGTGAGGCACAACTTCTGCCCATTTCATAAATTTTTCTTTGTCTGAGGCGCTACCCGTAATATACTTTTCATCTATACCAAAAGCTCGCATTGCCCGCCATTTGTAGTGATCTCCGTACAACCAAACTTGAGTAATATTTTCAAATTGAACATCTTCTGCAATCTGTTGTGGGGATAAATGGTTGTGGTAATCTATTATAGGTAAATCTTTCGCATAATTGTGATAAAGTTCTTTTGCAGTTTGAGTATGCAATAGAAAATCATCGGTTGTAAATTCAGACATATTTTTATAATGATTTGATAATTAATGTTTTCAATAATAGTTTGCGTTTTAAAAAATAATTCAATCTAAAATAAAAAGCTTTGTGTACCTCTTTGTCTTTCTCTGTGGAACTCTGTGTGAAAACTTTCACTTACTTTTTATTTTCTCAGAGATTTTATAATGTCCAACGCATTTCTGGTATCACTTTCAATTTTATCTAAATCGTAGTTTCCATCCGCATTTTTAGCGATAAGTTTTGAGCCCATCCCAACGCAAGTTACACCGGCATTAAACCAGCCTTCCAAATTTTCCTTAGTCGGAGAAACACCACCTGTCGGCATAATGCTGGTCCAGGGTTGTGGACCCTTTATGGCTTTTACAAAACCGGGACCGTAAATACCACCCGGAAAAAGTTTTACAATTTCACATCCTAATTCTTCTGCTCTGCAAATTTCTGTCAGCGAACCACAGCCCGGAGACCATAATACCTTTCTTCGGTTACAAACGACTGCGATATCCTCTCTAAGCACCGGTGTCACTATAAAGTTTGCGCCTAACGCCATAAAACGTGAGGCACTCGCCGCATCGGTTACTGAACCTACACCCATGATTAAGCCTGGAAGTTCTTTGATGGCAAATTTATTCAATTCGCCAAAAACCTCATGAGCAAAATCGCCACGGGCTGTAAATTCTAATAGTCTTGCCCCGCCATCGTAAACGGCTTTAAGGACTTTTTTGCTCAATTCTAAATCTGAATTGTAGAACAAAGGCACCAATCCGGTATCCTTCATTACGTTTGCGACATGTAGTCTTGTGTGATTTGCCATAATTATGTTTTGATTCTATCCCTAAGGGGAAACAATTTTATTTTTAATATTTCTAATTTAATACAGAGCTTTAAAATCCCTTCCCTTTGGGAAGGTTAGGATGGGCTCTTGAGAAGGGCCTCACCTCGCAACTCTACCCGAAGCGTCTCCGCCCATCAATTTCTCTACTTCTTCAACCGTAACCTGATTAGCATCGCCTTTTATGGTATGTTTTAGGCAAGATGCAGCTACTGCAAAATCAAGTGCATTTTGGTCGTCATCAGGATATTTCAATAAACCATAGATTAATCCACCCATAAAGGAGTCGCCACCGCCAACACGGTCAACGATATGGGTAATTTGATACTGTCGGGTATCGTACATTTTATTGCCGTCATATAAAACACCGGCCCAGGTATTATGAGAAGCTGAAATTGAACCTCTTAATGTAGTAATCACTTTTTTGGCCTTTGGGAACTTTTCCATCATTTGTTTGCAAACAGACAGGAAAGCTTCTGCTTTGATATTATCTCCGTGCTTATGCACATCTAAGCCTTCCGGGTGAATACCAAAATGCTTTTCGGCATCTTCTTCGTTACCCAAGACAATATCGCAATAAGAGGTTAGCTCTGTCATTACTTTTTCACGATGCGCGTCATCGCAATAAGTCCATAATTTAGCTCTGTAATTTAAATCTGTAGAAATGGTTATGCCTAACTCACTAGCCTTTTTTACAGCTTCCAGGCAAACATCGGCAGCGCCTTGAGAAATAGCAGGCGTTATGCCCGTCCAATGGAACCAGGCCACATCTTTAAATACCTCATTCCAATCTATCATTCCGGATTCTATTTGAGAGATGGCAGAATGTGCTCTATCATAAACTACTTTACTTCCACGGCTTACGGCGCCTGTTTCTAAAAAATAAATGCCTAAACGCTCCCCGCCGTAAACTATTTTATCCACACCGACACCGCGTTTACGCATCTCCATCATGGCACATTGGCCAATATCGTTCTTGGGTAATCGGGTTACAAAATCTACTGGAACGCCGTAATTAGCTAGTGATACAGCTACATTAGACTCACCGCCGCCATAAATTGCATCAAAGCTAGAAGTTTGAGAAAATCTTAAAAAACCAGGAGGCGCCAGGCGCAACATGATTTCTCCAAAGGTGACTACTTTTTTCATTGTAATTGAATTTTATAATTAAATATGAATTTGCTTAAACGTTTAACCAACTGTTTTAAAAAAAAATCAAAACAGGTCATATTTTGATTCTAGGCGTAAATATACTACTTTTGTTTAAACGTTTAAGCAAAGTTACAAGAAATTTTCATGACGCAGAAAAAAACAACTATAAAGGACATTGCCAAAACGTTAGATATTTCTGCTGCTGCCGTTTCTAAGGCACTTCATGATGACTCTAGAATTAGTAAAGCCACCAAAGAAGCCGTTAAGCGTGTGGCTAAAGAACTTAATTATCAGCCCAATCATTTGGCATCTGCACTTCGAAAAGGAAAGAGTAACCTGGTAGGCGTTATGGTGCCAAGAACCAACAGCAGCTTTTTTTCATCGGTGTTAGAATCTATGGAAAGCGTGTTACACAAAGCGGGATATAATGTTATTATTACCCAATCTAACGAATCTTTCGAAAAGGAAAACAGCAATATAGATGCTTTGTTGTACACTCAAGTTGATGGGATAATAGCTTCTATGGCTAATGAAACCGTAGATTTATCACATTACGAAAAAATAAAGGAAAAAGGCATACCACTAATATTATTCGACAGAGGTGAAAATGACCTAAACGTCGATTATGTTGGGATTAATGATTATGACAGCAGTCATATGATAGTAGAGCATTTGGTCAATCAAGGTTGTAACCGCATTGCTCATATTGGTGGTTATCGCAGAACCCGAATTTTTAATAACCGAATTAGAGGCTATGTTGATGCCTTAAAAAAATACAATTTGCCACTTGAAGAAAACCTGCTTTTAGAATGTAACTTAACCCTGGAAGATGGAAGGACACAAATGACCAAATTACTGCAATTGAAGCAACCTCCTGATGCTGTTTATGCTGCGAGTGATAACGCTGCTTTGGGCGCATTACAAGTATTGAAAGAACAACAAATTGAAGTACCAAAAGAGATTAAATTGGTTGGTTTTGGTAATGAACCATTTACTGAGTTGGTTTCGCCATCTATCTCTACAGTTGAACAACAAAGCCATAACATTGGACGTATTTCTGCTGAAGTTTTTTTAGAACGCATAGCAGAAGAGGACTTAACGCAAACCTTAACCAAGCATATTTTAAATGCTGAACTTTTGGTTAGGGAATCGTCGAGATAGCACAATCATAGTTCAGGCTTTTTGATGTCTTTCAAAAGCTTATAACAAATCAAACACATCCGGCAACCACAACGTAATGCTTGGGAAGTAGGTAATAATCATTAAAACCAAAATCATTACCAAAAACAAAGGTATAAGCGGTTTAACAACCTGTTGAATTTTCAGCTGTGCTACACTACAACCCACAAATAGCACCGAGCCCACGGGTGGCGTACATAAACCAATGCATAGATTTAAAATCATAATGATACCAAAGTGAATAGGGTCCATCCCCAAACTGGTCACAATTGGTAAAAAAATTGGTGTGAAAATTAAAACGGCCGGCGTCATGTCCATAAAAATTCCTACAAACAGTAAGATGAGGTTAATTAATATAAGAATCACAATAGGGTTTTCGCTAATGCCGAGTAGAGCACTACTGATTTCCTGCGGAATATTTTCATAACTCATTACCCAGGACATGGCAATAGAGGTCGCCACTAACAGCAATACTATAGCTGAAGTTTTTGTAGTTTCTAAAAGAATAGGAACAATATCTTTAAAAGTAATTTCTTTATAAACAAATCCCAAGACAAGCGTATAAACCACGGCAATAGCTGATGCTTCAGTCGCTGTAAAAATACCGGCAACAATACCGCCAATGACTACCACAAGTAACATTAAACTTGGGAAAGCGGCTATAAACCGTCTTAAAAATTCTTTGACACTTACCAATTTATCGGTAGGATATTTTTTGATGATAGAATATACTGCAGCAACAATCATGAGCGCCAATCCTAAAAGTAACCCTGGCATGTACCCGGCAATAAACAAGGCGGCGATGGAGACTCCGCCACTAGCTAAAGAGTAGACAATAAGTACATTGCTCGGTGGAATAATAAGCCCGGTCGTAGCACTAGTGATGTTTATGGCAGCACTAAAGGGCTTGGAATACCCGTCTTTTTCCATCATAGGATTCATAAAGCCTCCAATTGCAGAAGCTGCGGCAACGGCAGAACCGGAAATAGCACCAAATAACATACAGGAAATAATATTTACAAAGGCTAAACCGCCGGGAAGTGGACCAACAACAGCCTTGGCAAAGTTAATGAGCCGAACGGCAATACCGCCTCGGTTCATGATTTGACCTGCCAGAATAAAAAATGGAATAGCCGTGAGGGTAAAACTATCCAGCGATGTAGCCATACGCTGAGCCATAGTGGTTACCGAAGGTAAAAACGGCATACTCACCAGTAGTGTAAATAAGCCTGCCAAACCAATAGACCAGGCAATTGGCACACGTAATGATAAAAATATCAAAAAGCTGAGTACAAGAATAAGCACTTCTATAAACGCCATAATTAATTCGGTTTTGCTTTTAATATTGAAATGAAGCTGTCTAAGTTGTAATAGCAAATAATGATGCCCGATAAGGGTACAACCATATAGATAAATCCTAAAGGAATTTCTAAAGTTGCTGAGGTCTGCTCAAATTGAAAACTTAATTGTACTAATCTAATGCCACCTACAAACATGACCAAAAGCGCAAATAGAATGACCGAAAGATATACAATACCATAAAACAGCTTAGATTTTTCATGAACCATTTTTTCCGGCAGCAAGTCTATAGCCAGATGCAAATGCTTACCAGAGGCGTAAGCAGCCCCCAAAAGTCCAAACCAAATGAGTGAATAACTGGAGATTTCATCGGTTAGTGTACTCGGAGCCTGTAACACATATCTGGAAAAGACCTGCCAAATGACACTCAGTAACATTATGCTTAAAACAACAAGCACTATACGTTCCAAAAATTTATCAATAAACTTTCTCATGGGGTGTTTTTTATGGCTTTTATTAAAGCTTTCACGCTTTCATCATCATCGAACATATCCTCCATAGATTTAGTTTTAGTTTCAAAGAGCGATTTGTCCGGATAATATATTTGTACACCGGCTGCTTTTACTTTTTCTAAAGACTCTTTCTCCGAGGCTACCCAAAGTTTGCGTTGTGCTTCTGAACTTTCTTTAACCGCTTCCATCAACCATTCTTTTTCTTGTGCATTGAGCCTGCTCCAGGTTTCTATACCAATCAATAACACATCGGGTACAGAAGTGTGCTCATTTATAGAATAATGTTTACAAACTTCATAATGTTTTGAGGTGTAAAAACTTGGGGGATTGTTTTCAGCGCCATCTACTACACCCTGTTGCAAAGCCGTGTATAATTCACCCCAGGAAATAGGGGTTGGTGAACCACCAAGCTTATTAATCATACTTACAGCCATATTACTTTTTTGCACTCTAATTTTTTTGTTTTCTAAATCAGTAGGCGTATTTACAGGGCCGTCTTTCATATAAAAACTTCGGCTTCCTGCATCATAGAAGGTAAGACCTCTCAATCTAAATTTATCACCCTTAAGCAATAATCGCTCACCTACCTCATTATCAAATACATTGTACATATGAGATTTATCTCTAAAAATATAGGGCAAACTGAGGACTTTATATTCCGGAATAAAGTTTTCTAAAACCGCTGCGGAAACTTTTGTAATGTCTAAACTACCGATTTGAAGAAGTTCCAGGCACTCCCGTTCACCGCCCAACTGTGAGCTTGGATAAATGTTTAATTTTAATTTACCCTTAGATTTTTTTTCTAAACTTTCACCCAAAACTTCCATGGCCAAATGCACAGGATGTTGGGTATCTAAAGAATGCCCCAAACGGAGTATTTTGGTTTGCTTTGAAGAATCGCATCCCAAAAACCCCAATAGCACTAAGCCTGAACAAATGATATATAATAGTTTAATCTTCATTTACAACTTTTAGGATTAAAGGATTCTGAACACATTTTGCAAGGTTAGACAGATAAGTATTCCACTCTGCTTTAGTCTTGAATTGTCCGCTTTTTTTCCAACCAAAACCGGCATAATAGACTACACTTTCATTTTCTAAATTGAGTTGGGCAAAAAGATTACTTTGGTCTTTATTATCTGAAATATGTTTGTCGAAAGCCATTAACTGTTTTGGGTTTTTCACAACCAGACCTTGACCAAGTTCTGAACCGTCATGAGGTTCCCAATAGCTCATCCAGCCTTCTGACATGTTTGTTGTAGTTTCACCTAAATTATCATGAAGTGTCAAGCCAGCTGAAAGATTCTCTACACCTTTGATGTCAATAGAAAATTTTGAAAGGTTTTGACCATAATCTAAACTGATGGTTTTTGTTTCATAAATGGTTTTACCGTTGACAGTATAATCGCCATAACCCAATTCAAAGACAGTTCTTAGCGGCCCGTTGGCGATGATTTTATAAGTTTTAAAATTTTTAGAAACAGCGTAAGTACTATCATTTTTAAAGGCTATACCGCCAACACCGCGGCTTACGCCCACATGGAAATTATCCAAACCTTCACCGGTATCTTCGTGATAAGAGCCTTTGCCTGAGGTATGTTTTTTGTACCATTTATCTACAATAGGATATTCTACACGTTTAAGCCAGGCATCTATACCACTTGACAAGGTACCTCCTTTTATGCTATCTTCCACCATTTTTTGGGCTGTCGGACCATAAGTTCTGAAAGCTACGCGGTTATTTTCCCAGGCATAATCGTCGGTACGTTCCGGGACAAATCTGGAATAGCAAAGGGCTTCCTGCTCCTTTTCTGTTGTAGCAAATATTTGATAGACATCTGTTGAATTTGCATTTACTTTTGGTTGAAAAATTAGAACATCAAAGTTATCATCCATATCATAATCAATGGTTTGAGAGACTAAAGTATCACCATTGACTTTGTGAACGACATGAAATGCATTGGAATTTAAGTCAGCTAAATCAGCAGTACTTATTTCAACTGTTTCGTAGGTCCGGTCTATATCTAAAGAATTTTTGATGGTGACAGCAACTGAAGGCTCTTGTTGTTGACACGACCAAAACACTACTATTGACAATAAAATCACTATTTTTTTCATAATATTCTTTGTGTTTACACCCCTATTGTCGCCTCAAGGGGACACGAGACTCTTAATCTTCATTCGAGGGTTTACCTATGGTTGCTAAAATTCCTCCATCTACGTACAAAATATGTCCATTTACAAAATCGCTGGCTTTGGCGCTCAAAAATATAGCCGCCCCAGCCAAATCATTCGGGTCTCCCCATTTTGCTGCCGGTGTTCTCTTAATAATAGCAGCGTTATTGACTAAAATATCAATGGGACCAACCTCATCTTCAATTATTTTAATGTTTCTTTTTTTGGCATAGCACCACCGGCCATGTAGCGGTCGTAGTGGGTATATACCCATTTGATATGATTATCTTCAAATAGATTTTCTACTAAAAACTCGTCTCTTAATTGTTGTGTATCGTATTGCTTTACAGCTTTGGGGCTAGAAGCGTAACGGGTTTCAAAAGTGGTTGACATGTGTTTTTGTTTTTATGGTTGTATTGATTTTCTTATTCCTAATTCTAATCCACGTAATTCGGCTAATCCACGTAAGCGGCCAATGCCTGAATAGCCGGGGTTGGTTTTTTTCTTCAGGTCGTCTAACATTTTATGGCCATGGTCGGGTCTAAAAGGCATTCTCAGGTCTTTTCTTCCGGCTTTTTTCCTTCTTTTTTGTTCTAAAATTAAGGCTTTCATGACGGCATACATATCTACATCTCCTTCTAAGTGATTGGCTTCATGAAAGTTGCCGTCCTTATCACGTTTGGTGCTTCGCAAGTGGATAAAATGAATACGGTGTCCGAGATGTTCTACCATTCTCGGCAAATTGTTGTCTGCTCTAACGCCAAAGGAACCCGTACAAAAGGTAAGACCGTTATATTGGCTTGGCACAGCTTCGTATAAATCGACGATATCATCTTCCGTACTTACCACACGAGGTAATCCCAAAATAGGGAAAGGTGGGTCGTCCGGATGAATGCACATACGAACACCTGCTTGTTCTGCTGCCGGAATTATAGCTTCTAAAAACTGAAATAAATGCGATTTTAAAGTTTTAGCATCTATGTCATTATAAGTTGCCAAGATGTTATTAAACTCCTCTAAAGTATAGCCTTCTTCAGCTCCGGGTAAACCGGCAATGATATTGTTAATGAGTTCTTGCTGTTGCGCTTCTGTTGTATTATCCAGGTATTTTTTAGCACTTGCTTTTTGGGCTTCGGTATAATTATCTTCTGCACCTGGTCTTTTTAGCAGATACAATTCAAAAGCAGCGAAAGCATCGGCTTCAAATCTTAGCGCTGTAGATTGGTCTTCAATTTCATAGTCGAGATTGGTACGCGTCCAATCCAGGACCGGCATAAAATTATAGCAAACCGTATCTATACCGCATTTACCCAAATTGATTATGCTTTGTCTGTAGTTTTCAATATAGGTTTTATAGTTCCCTGTTCTGGTTTTTATGTTTTCGTGAATAGGTACACTTTCTACAACCGACCACCATAGGCCTACATTTTCAATTTCTGTTTTGCGCTTGTTGATTTCTTCCACCGTCCAAACTTTACCATTTGGAATATGGTGCAATGCAGTGACTATGCCAGTGGCTCCGGCCTGTTTAATGTCTAAAAGAGATACGGGGTCATTAGGCCCGTACCATCGCCAGGTTTGTTCTAACTGCATAGGGCCCATCCCAACCTTCCCAGAGGGAAGGACATTACTAATAGTATTTAATTTTGTATTATATTTCATGTAATATGTTTTAAAGTAAATCATTCATTTATACCAGTTATATTATTTAACTCCTTCCCTTTGGGAAGGTTGGGATGGGCTTCTAAACCCCACTATAAGCGGCAAAGCCACCATCAATTGGTATGACTACGCCGGTTACAAATTTTGAACCTTCACCACATAACCAAAGGGTTGTGCCCACTAAATCTTCCGGTTCTCCATAGCGACCCATTGGCGTTTGATCTATAATTTGCTGACCGCGTTGGGTTAGGCTTCCGTCTTCATTGGTTAGCAAGCTTCTGTTTTGGTCGGTTAAGAAAAAACCCGGAGCTAACGCATTGACACGAATGCCTACTTTAGAAAAATGCACAGCCAGCCATTGGGTAAAATTAGACACCGCCGCTTTTGCCCCTGAGTATGCAGGTATTTTTGTCAGAGGTGTGAAGGCATTCATAGACGAAATATTTAAAATACTACAACCTTCTCTGCCCACCATGTCTTTTGCAAAAATCTGAGTTGGTAACAATGTTCCTAAAAAATTCAAATTGAAAGTAAATTCAATTCCTTTTGGGTCTAAATCAAAAAAGGATTTAAAACCCTCTACCGTATTTTCTAAATCTTCCATTTGAAAAAACGGATTACTGGTTGTACCAAGCGGATGATTTCCACCGGCACCATTGATTAAAATATCGCATTTGCCGAAGATTTTGTTAACTTCAGCTTTAGCTTTAAGTAAAGAATCTTTTTCCAAAACATTAGCTTCCACACCAATTGCATTTCCGTTATTGTCTTTAATGCTTTGCGCTACACTATCGGCAGCTTTTTTTCTTAAATCAAGAACAGCTATGTTGTGACCTTGTTTTGCCAAAGCTTCTGCCATGGTGCTGCAAAGCACACCACCTGCGCCTGTAAGAACTATATTTTTTGTCATCATTTATAATTTAGAATTACATTCATACGTATTAATAATGGTACTACAATATTATTGATTATTTTAAACAAGCAAAGTTTAGATGCTTGATTAGAACGATTATGTAACCAAAATAGGACATCTTGTAACCTGATTACTCCATTTTTTGATCACAAAATGACTTTAATTTTTACCATAAGATTATTCCTTCGAGAGATAGTAATCCCGTAAAGTGTAAAATGCCATCTTCTTATTACCGTTTTCAGAAATAATGCCTTTTCTGATGTAGTCTTTTTGTACGCGTCTAAGGTGTCTTCTGGGCGAACTAAAATCCTTTAAGATCCATGGGGTGACGCCGCTTAAAAATTCAATATCCTTCATCATTTCAATATTGCCTACGTAAACAGCATCCTGATATTCTTCGGTCCATCTTTCATTAGCTTCACCGTGTAAACCCTGAAGTGCGCCTGCTCCAACTTCGCTCATAATCATAGGTTTATCATAGCTGTTGGTCCATTTTATATTTTGACATTTTCCCGGGGTACCACCATACCAACCACAATAACTATTTATCCCGATAACATCTACATATTCACCCAATTGATCTTCTATCGCAATTACTTTTCCTTTATCTTTTCTGGTCTGTGAATTTAATGCTGCTGTAATCAAGCGGGTCGGTCTATTTCACGAATCCTATCGGTTAAGCGCTTTAAAAATATATTTCGTGCTTCACCTTCCTTAGTTTCATTGGCTACAGACCACAATATAACTCCAGCTCTGTTTTTGTCCCGTGATATCATATCTTCTAATTGCATGGTTGCATTTTCTAAAGTCGCAGGATTTTCAAAAGCTACAGACCAATATACCGGAACTTCAGACCAAATAAGGAATCCCATTTTTTCGGCTTCTTTTACCATAGTTTCATTGTGTGGATAATGCGCAAGACGAACAAAATTGCAACCTAACTCCTTAGCCCATTGTCATAGGATTTGGCATTGCTCTTTTGAGGTTACTCTACCTAAATCATATGGCGCTTCTTCATGAATACTGATGCCTTTTAAAAATATTTCTGATCCATTTAAGAGAATTTTAGAGCCCTCAGTCTCTATGGTTCTGAAGCCTATTTCGTCATTTACCTTATCATTTTTAGTTGTATGTTTACCTCGTACAATTTAGGTTCATCAGGTGTCCAAAGTTCTGGTGATGCTTTTAATTTGAAATTTGCAAAACCATTTTTTGTGCTAAGGCTAATGTCTTTTCTGAGCTCTGGCAGACTGATATTTTCTTCTTCACCATCACTGGCATTTTCAATTTTCACCCATCCTTCAATATATTTCGTATTCTCTTAGTTGACATGTACGCTGTAGTCTGAGATATAGGTATTTGGTACGTTAATAA
>Ga0207419_1002041_pt1 | contig 13876 bp, 7 predicted proteins | sample ElkSloMetagenome_4_FD_184723 | JGI IMG/M metagenome (GOLD analysis project Ga0207419, IMG submission 184723) | Hot spring microbial communities from Elkhorn Slough, Monterey Bay, USA - MD2A (version 2) | ecosystem: Environmental > Aquatic > Marine > Intertidal zone > Estuary: Microbial mat ... | reverse complement strand
AGGGCTTTAGCGTAGGGTGGGTTAGGCGGCTAAAACTCATGCTATGACTGCAATCTAGTTATCCGCCGTAACCCACCGTTTAAGATGTGTCGCGGCACTACAATTTATGTTAGGCCTGAGAAGTAACCGCTTCCGGTTGATAGCGAATCCCGGCTTGTTTGAGGCGTTTTAAGGCTTCTCCGAGGCGATCGCACTCGGCAATTAAACTCACCCGCACATAGCCTTCTCCTGCGTCTCCGAAGGCGTTTCCAGGGGTGACAACAATCCCAGTTTTCTGCAACATATCTAGGGCAAAATCGGTGGAATTCATCCCGACGGGACAGGGCATCCAAAGATACATGGTGGCTTTGGATTTGGGGATGTTCCAGCCTAATTCTTGTAGTCCAGCAATGAGGAAATCTCGGCGTTTTTGATAGCGGTCTTGGACGTTTTTAATATAAATTCCTGGTAGATTTAAGGCAGTTTCGGCGGCAGTTTGGATGGTGGCAAAGATGCCGTAATCGAGGTTCGTTTTGAGGGTGCGTAAGCCTTGAATAATTTGGGAATTGCCGACGACAAAACCAACGCGCCAACCTGCCATATTGTAAGTTTTAGATAGGGTGTGAAATTCTACGCCGATTTCTTTTGCGCCGGGAATTTCGAGTAAACTGGTGGGTTGATAGCCATCAAAGGCAAGTTCGGCGTAACATAAATCGTGAACGAGGATGATTTCGTAGTGACGGGCAAACTCTACCATTTCCTCGAAAAATTCGCGGGGTGCGGTGGCGGTGGTAGGATTATTAGGATAATTAAAATAGAATATTTTGGCGCGACGAGCGATGTCTTCAGGAATAGTATTGAAGTCAATTAACCAGTTGTTTTCTGCGGTTAATTTGACTTGATAAATTTCCCCTCCAGCAATCATGGGGCCGCGAAAATGCGCGGGATACGAGGGACTAGGGACAAGGACAACATCCCCCGGATTGACATAAGCTAACGCTAAGTGACCTAAGCCTTCTTTTGACCCTAGCAGGGGTAAGGCTTCGCTGTCGGGGTTGAGTTTAACATTGTAGGAGCGCTCGTACCAAGTCGCGATCGCGCTGCGGAAACTCGCTGTCCCCTCAAAGGGTGGATAACCGTGATTCTGGGCTTCATCTAGGGACGCAATAGCCGCATCAATGACAGGTTTCGGTGCAAAACCGTCAGGATTCCCCATTCCGAGGTCAATTAAGTCTAAACCTTGTTCTCGCGCTCGCGCTTTCAACTCGTCCAAACGAGCGAAAACATAGGGGGGTAAAGCGCTGAGGCGATTCGCGGGGGTAATCCAGTTGATGCTCATAATCTTTGTGAATCAATCGGCTTGCCTGGGTTGTCGGTAATGACAGAACCACTAAAGTTTTTCATTGTCCCACATTTTTGTGGCATCTCACCAGTAAATCTGAGGAAAGTTGATATCTTCACCGCACTCATTTACTGCCATTCTTGCAGTCGGCTAAACCAGTTTTGCAAGGTGTTGGTTATTTGTTCGTGTCGTCGCTCGAAGTTGGCCGCGATCGCGATTAAAATAACACCAGCAATTAAACCGACAATCCATTTTGAGGTGGCATAACGGTCAATTAAAACAATCAGTTGGTAAAAGGCTGTGAGCAAAAATGTAATCGTCCCGGTATAGAGAAAAGCCCGGATTTGTAAGCCAATCCCGATAAAAATCGCAGCAAGCCCGATACTAGCGGGTATTATTCCAGTTTCTTGGTGAAAAACAACGGCAGTGGCGCAAATTATCCCAATTCCCAGGATGCGGAGTTGATGACGGGCTATGCGATTGTTAGCGATTTTGGGATCGAATTGAGCCGCATATAATAGGGAAGCCCCCGCAATACAAGCAATGGGAAGGGGATTGCTGAGATTGAGAGAATCGAGAATAATCCAATCGACACAAGCGACAGTAATATAACTCCAGCGTAGTTTATCGTGGTCGAAGGCAAACCAAGCGTAAAATAAAGCTACGCCGAGGGAATTGATAATAGAGTATTCGCGGAAAACCATCACCAGAATCAGCAAAGGTAAGACAGAAGCGGCATTTTGCCAGGGTTGCTTTGACCAGCCCCAGCGCTCCCAAGGCAGAAAATCCAGTATAAAAGCAACAATCGCGAAAATAAGGGCGATTGTTGCGTCTAAATTGCTCAGAGAAGGCAAAAATAAGCGCAGATTCAACCACGCAATCACAATTTCTGCCACACTCCAATACACCCAGGATGCCTTGTGAGCGTCGCGACTTTGCAAAAAGGCGTAAGTTGTCAAAATACTGTAAAACGCCACCATAAGGGGCATTAACTGGCTGTCTGGGACAGGATTGGGGTTGAATCCCTGGAGAGTTGCGCCGATCGCGATCGCGGGGAATAAAATAAGATTAGCCAGCAACCAGTGAAGATGGGCGGTTTTGGTCAGGACGACTGGGGTTAAGTTAAAGATATTATCTCGGCCTTGTTTTTGCCAGACTGCGGCTAAGATACGATATAAAACCGCGATCGCGACAGCAATCCCCGCCAGAATGGTTAAACCATCGATAATATTGCCTGCGGGCGCTTGTAAAATGGGATAAAGCACTAATTCGTAACAGCCCACAGAGATTAAACCCAAGCCCAAACAAGCGAGGATTTGCCCTTGAGAATAGCGACGACTGACTCCGATTGCGACAACGGCAAAGCTGAGGGTAATTAGTCCGGTATAAGCGGTAAAGTAAAAGTTGTCTAACCGCAGGAATAAGCCGAAGCCTGCATAAATCAGGGGGAGAAATTTTAAGGTTTTGAATTTATTTAGACTTTGATCGCGAGAAATTGCAATTTCTGTGGCAATCAGGCTGATAATACCCAAAATCCCGTTCGCCACAATCAGAATTAAAAGATTATTAGCGGTAATGCCGACAATCTGGATTAGGGCAATTTCGAGAGTTGCGGCAATTCCTAACCAAGTCCATTCCGTGGGTTTTTTGCGGCTACGTCCCGCGATCGCGACTCCGGTTATAATAGCCGCAGCAAAATAAAGGAAATTATACTCTAGTTCGCTGCTAAATCGCGTGAGGGCTAACAATTCCCCAATACAAAGAATTATGCCCCATTTCTCTGTCGCGATCGCGTATTTAGGCGCTTTCTGTTGCAAAACTACTGCCAATCCCCACAAACCCGCAATAACCACAGCACCGCATAAAGCTAAACCGGGATAGTCTAAGCTTTCCCAAGCAAGGCGGGCAATAAAGGCTAAAACAAAAGCAATATGTAACCCTGTAGCCGAAATTCGCTTGAGATAACGGACATTGACGATCATCAAGCCTATCGCAACCGCTAAACCGATCAGAGAAGTTTCGAGTTGCGCGATCGCCAGCAGTTGTGCAAAAATTAGAGCAACACTACTATAAGATGCCCTGTATTGTCGCTTTTGGGCGTTGGCTAACTTCGCAGTTGCCGTTAGTGTCAGGGGAGTCAACAGCCACAACAATCCCCATTCAGAAACAGTATTGAGTCCAAATAAGACATAACTTCCCCCGGCTAAAACAAAACCCAAAATCCAACAACTTTCGTACCAATAGGGATTTGTCAGGGGACGTTTTACCGTAGAAATTAGCCATTCGATCACCATAAATCCGAGTAAAATGGCTGCCCAAATTGCTGATGATAAATTGGGAAAAATGCTGTTAATAATGGAAAATACAGCAAGTAAACCAAAAAAATGAGCCAGATAAGTTAATAATCGTTGAATCGAGCGATTTTGCTGGCTAACAACGATAAAAATAATGGCCAGTAAACTCAAATTGAGCGATCGCAACACCGTATCTTGAGAAGAAATTCCCGTCCAAATTCCCCCTAAACTTAAAGCCAGAAATTCTGTCCAGTGGGTTAACTTGGGTTGATCTTGCCGTTGAAAAGTTGTCGCAACGCCTAGAGTTAGGAAACTATAACCAAAAATCGCGATCGCAATGAAAATATTACCAAAATCTGCGTATCCCGTGAGATTAGTTAAACTCGCAATCAGACTTTCTCGCATCCCTAAAGGCAGCAATTGGGGAATTAAAAAAGTAACAATTAAACCAATAACAAAAACGAAAGTAACATCGCCCCGTCGATGGTAACGTTGGACGCGACGATAGAAAAAGTGTAGCCCTAAACCGCCGATCGCGATCGCCTGCCAAGGAATCGGTGACGCGATCGCAACTCCTCCCATCAGCAGTAAAATAATTGCACCAATGCCTTGATAAACCGCCGACAACACCGATGATTCTGAGTCTAGCCCTTCTGCGGCCAAAACCCAAGCCCCAATCCCCACAGCCAAACTCAAAGCCCCTGCGTCTAGGGATTCGATCCAAAAACCGCGAATTAAAAGTAGTCCTAAAACAAATAAAACAAAGCCTTTGCCTTGATGCTGAGACTCCCCAAAATACCGCAGAAAAATCGCCGTTGCGATCGCGAGACTGTAGGTACTAATCCAGGGAATAATCGGAATTTGCCAACCCCAATGTAAAACACTTCCTGCCGCAAAAATCCCCAAAGCCAGGGGAGAAAAAGTAAAGAAAGATCGACTGAAAATAAACGCGATCGCCCCTAGACAAAATACCGCGATCGCCCCCACAATCCAGCCTAGAGGACTTGCGGCCAAAACCAAAGCATCCATTGCCCAGAAATTTACCGGAATCAACAGCAACGCGATCGCCTGTAGAGTTTTGGCCGTCAGTTGCAACCGTTCATCTCGCTGAATCTGCCAACCCACTCCGGCAAAAATCAGGGTATATGTCGCCAAAATACCATATTGTCCCGCCGCCGGAAAGCGATTCCACTGGGTTGCCGCCAAAACCGCCGAAGAAACAATGGTTAGAAACACGCCCAAAAACAGCAACCAACGCACGCTAATTTCATTTTTGAAAGATTGAAACCAACGTTTAGCCAAGCTAGGTTGACGAGGTAAATTCGGAGTTTGGGGAGCATTTTCAGCAGTCTTATCCCTTGTCCTCGTATTAGATTTTACTAAGGAAGGTTGCAGCGAGTTTTCTGGGCTAACCTGAACTGAGGGCGTTGGTAGCCGACAGGTTAGATGCTGCTGACTCAAACGCTGAACTTGAGACTCGCTAATCAAGCCCAACTGCAACCATTGATTTAAACCCGTCAATAATTGGGGATGAGAAGCCCGGACTAAAATTTGAAGATGGGGGGAAGTGCGATCGCCATTCACGACAGAATCCTCTGGAAATCTACTTAAGTGATAACCAATAGATAAGACTCATCAAAAATCAAGAGTGACAGTTTTTATTTTGTTTGAAGTGATAGCAGCACAACTAAATCGGAATATCTGTCTTAAGAAAGAAAGGCGATCGCGAGTTTTAGTGGTAAATTACGGCAAATATTACTTTAAGACGTTATATTTTTGATAAATATAAAGATATTCTGCAAAAAATCCCTTGAGAATTTCTATTCCTTCAAAATAAGCAGTTAGTTACTCACAAAGTAATTATTTCAACCCCAAGCCTGAGAAATCCCTTGAAAGTAATTCTTCTCCCATTAATCTATCAATTTAGCGTTGAAAAGCTGAGTCTTCCCTTGCTATACCAAAAATCAGGTCAGTTTCGACGATAAATCCTTCAGGAAAACCGCGTCGATTGCCAAAGCTTACCGTATCAAAGACCTCATCGGTTAATCGGGGCTTTCCTCAATCCGATAACTCATTGTTACCCTTCCTAACGACAAACAACTACCAATAAAGGAAACCTCTATGTCTTACTTGATCGAGACAATCATTAACTCTGACGAAAAAAATGATCTACGGGAATTTGCCAGCCAACTGCGAATCAGCGACCAACATTACCTGCTGCGAAACGACATTCTCAACGCCTTTAAAACCTTTTGCGACAACAACAAAAAAGACGAAAAATATAGTACCACCTCTCGCTTGAGTAAACTCATATACTACACCCAAGAGATTATTCTCGAAGAAGAAAGCCTCTGCCTGATTATTCGTCCCAAAATCGCCAAACAAGAAACCTATCGCGTCTTTTTGTCCGAACTCACCATCGAACCCCTAACCATACCACAACTCTTAGACATTCGCGATCGCTACGTCAACCATTTTCACCCCGAAGAAGGCGATGTCTTTGAAATGGACTTTCAACCCTTCTACGACTACTCCCCCATCCTCCGCGACCCCAAAAACATCGGCAAAGGCGTACAATTCCTCAATCGCTTTCTCTCCAGTAAACTCTTCCAAGACCCCTCACGCTGGCAAGAAGCCCTCTACAACTTCCTCAGCCTCCACAGCTACAACGGCATAACCCTCCTCATCAACGGTCGCATCAACAGCAGTCAACAACTCTCCGACCAAGTAAAACTTGCCCTCACCCTCGTAGACGAACTCCCCCCCGAAAAACCTTATGGCGAATTTCGCTACGACCTCCAAGAACTCGGTTTTGAACCCGGTTGGGGGAATACCGCAGGCCGCATCCACGAAAGCCTCGAAATCCTCGACGAACTCCTCGACTCCCCCAACGACGAAAGCCTAGAAGCCTTCCTCTCCCGCGTCCCCATGATTTTCCGCATCGTCCTCGTCTCGATTCATGGGTGGTTTGGTCAAGAAGGAGTCCTCGGTCGTCCCGACACCGGAGGTCAAGTCGTCTACGTCCTCGACCAAGCCCGCAGCCTCGAAAAACAACTCGAAGAAGACATCAAACTCGCCGGCCTCGACGGCTTTAACGTCGAACCCAAAGTTATCATCCTCTCGCGACTCATCCCCAACAGCGAAGGAACACGCTGCAACGAACGCCTCGAAAAAGTCCACGGAACCAAAAACGCTTGGATTCTCCGCGTCCCTTTTCGCAAATTCAATCCCCAATTCACCGACAATTGGATTTCTCGCTTCGAGATTTGGCCCTACCTCGAAACCTACGCCCTCGATGCCGAAAAAGAACTGTATCGCGAATTTCAAGGCATTCCCGACCTTATCGTGGGCAACTACTCTGACGGCAACTTAGTCGCCTTCCTCCTCTCGCGACGCTTGAAAGTTACTCAATTCAATGTTGCCCACGCCCTCGAAAAATCCAAATATCTCTTTAGTAACCTCTACTGGCAAGACCTCGAATCCAACTACCACTTCTCCTTGCAATTCACCGCCGACCTCATCGCCATGAATGCAGCCCAATGTATTATCAGCAGTACCTACCAAGAAATCGTCGGTCGTCCCGATAGCGTCGGTCAGTACGAATCCTACGAAAGCTTTACCATGCCCGACTTATACCACGTTGTCACGGGCATCGAGCTATTTTCCCCTAAATTCAACGTCGTCCCCCCCGGAGTCAACGAAAACGTTTATTTCCCCTACACTCGCCAAGAAGACCGCAGTCCCGGTCAAAAAGAAAAACTCGAAGAACTCCTGTTTACCCTCGAAGACGAACAACAAGCCTTTGGCAAACTCGACGACCCCAGCAAACGCCCCATCTTCTCCATGGCCCGGCTTGACCGCATTAAAAACTTGACTGGTTTGGTTGAGTGTTTCGGCAAATCCCCCGAATTGCAAGAACACTGTAACCTCATTCTCGTTGCGGGTAAAATCCACACCCACGAATCCACCGACAACGAAGAACGGGAAGAAATCGAAAAGATGTACCGTATGATCGACCAGTACAATCTTTATAGCAAGATTCGTTGGTTGGGAGTCCGCTTACCTAAAGATGAATCCGGGGAAGTCTATCGCGTAATTGCCGACCGTCACGGCGTTTTCGTCCAACCCGCCTTATTTGAAGCCTTTGGTTTAACGATTCTAGAAGCCATGATTTCCGGCTTACCCACCTTCGGAACGCAATTTGGGGGGCCTTTAGAAATTATCCAAGATGGCATCAACGGCTTCTATATCAACCCCACGAACCTCGAAGAAACTGCTGCCAAAGTTCTGCAATTTGTCGAGAAATGCGAACAAAATCCAAATTATTGGAATGAAATTTCTAATAAAGGTATGGATCGAGTTTATACGACCTATACCTGGAAAATCCACACCAGCCGCTTACTCTCTCTTGCCCGAATTTACGGCTTCTGGAACTTTACCTCCAAAGAAGAACGAGAAGACTTATTACGGTATATCGAGTCCCTGTTTTACTTGATCTACAAACCAGGGGCAAAAGCCTTACTACAAGACCATCTTTCTCGTTAAAAAACCGTATCCCGTAGGGTGGGTTAGGCGGCTAAGACCTACGCTATGACTGTAATGTAGCGATCCGCCGTAACCCACCGTTTAAGATGTGTCACGGCAGTAGTGGCGCGACACACCTTAAATTGTGCGATCGCCAAAACCTAAAATGCCTACATTTCGGTGCGTTACGCTGCGCTAACGACACCCTACCTATCGCCTCATTTTAGCTGTGTCGAACCAGTAGGGTGGGTTAGGCGGCTAAAACTTACATTATGACTGCAATATAGCAATCCGCCGTAACCCACCGTTTAAGATGTGTCGCAGCACTACGCGCACTTCAAACCAACAATTAAGGATAAAACGCCAATTGCGGTAAACCGAGAGTTTCTTCCCAACCCATCAGAATGTTAAGACATTGCACCGCTTGACCGGATTGACCTTTAATCAAGTTATCAATCGCAGACATGACAATCACGCGATCGGTTCGCACATCTACCTCTACGCCGATGTAACATAGATTTGTGCCAACTGCCCACTTGGTTTGCGGATAAACCCCATTCGGGAGAACATTGACAAACGGGGAAGAACGATAAAAGGCATTATAAATCGTGAGTAAATCGTCTCGCACCAAACCTGGATCGCGCAGTGTGGCGTAACTGGTGGCTAAAATTCCCCTGACCATCGGAATTAAGTGGGGAGTAAACTGTACCATGACATCATGTCCGGCGAGATCGCTACAGACTTGTTCGATTTCGGGGGTGTGACGATGGCCGGCGACCCCATAGGCGGTGAGAGAGCTATCGGCTTCTGCGAGGAGTAAATTGGTTTTAGCTTGACGACCGCCCCCAGAAGTCCCAGATTTACCGTCAATTACCACAGTTTCCGGCACAATTAACCCTTGTTTGAGCAACGGCGCAACGCTGAGTAAACTGGCAGTACAGTAACACCCCGGACAACCGATTAAGTTGGCTTCGCGAATGGAATCCCGATAAAGTTCGGGTAAGCCATAAACAGCCGTTGCGGCCAAATCGCGATCGCGACGTTCTTTTTTATACCAGTTTGTATAAGTATCAAGATTTTCAAAACGATAATCCGCCGATAAATCTAGGACTTTACAACCTTTCTCGATTAAAGTGGGAACCATTTCACAGGCTAACCCATTGGGCAATCCCAAAAACACCACATCGCAGCGATCGCCCACAACATCTAGATTAATCTTTTCAACCGTCATCTCGACGCGGTGGCCCAAGTGGGGATACAAATCCGCGTAAGCTTTCCCGGCACTACTATCGCCACCAATATAAACTAACTCTACTTGCGGATGGTCGATCAACAGTCTGACTAACTGTACACCACCATAACCCGAAGCCCCGATAATTCCGACTTTTACCCGATCTGACTCACCCATAACAATTTTGATTCCTTCGTATATTTAACTGGCAGTAGGGTCAATATTTGCTGCATTTTATCAAAACAAGAGAGATGGGGGAGAGATTCAGTCTCCATCTCAAGACCGAGAGACTTGCAAAATCGACAGGACATTAATCTAAAAACTCGACACCCACGCTCAATGTCAATTAAGATGGGACACTCGCCGTCAGATTTTCTCGTCCGTGAGGTAAATTCAACGTCTCAATTTCCGGCCCGCAAGGAATAATTCCCCCAGGATTGAGAGGAAACAAATTACCATAATAATCCCGCTTCACTGCCTCAAGATCGCAAGTTGGCGCTACATCCGGAAGTTGATACAAATCCCGTACATAAGCCCCCAAATATTGATAATCCTGAATGCGGCGACGATTGCATTTAAACAAGCTGTAGTAAACAATATCAAAGCGAAACAAGGTTGTAAACAAACGTACATCTGCCAACGTCACGACCTCGCCACACAAATAACGAGATGAAGCTAACACCGCGTCAATTTCAGCCAATGTATCAAATAACTCCGTTGTCGCGCGATCGTAAGCCTCCTGAGACTGGGCAAAACCACAGCGATAAACGCCATTATTAATCGCCGGATAAATCTTCTCATTCCAAGCCTCGATGTCAGCTTGTAAGGCTTTGGGATATAAATCGAGATGCGATCGCGTCGCCCAAGCATTAAACTGGGCATTTAACATCACAATAATTTCGGCACTTTCATTATTGACAATCGTTTGCGTTTCCGTATCCCACAACACCGGAACCGTCGATCGCCCTGTGTAACCCGGTTTTGCCTTTTGATAAAGTTCCGGTAGAGTCTGACATCCCTCCGACGCTTCCCCTAATACCCAAATTCCCGCCTCAGACGACGGATTTGCCACCACCACATCAATCACGTTTTCTAACCCCTTCAACGCCCTGACCACCAGCGTCCGATGGGCCCAAGGACACCCCATTCCCACATACAGACGATAGCGATTTGCCGCCGCCGGGTACTTCTCATCACCAATGCTGTTGCGAAACTGACTTTGGGGCCGTTGATAATCCCCCGTCTTATTACTTGGGGCTAACTGCGACATCATAATCTGCCACATTGTCGTCCAGACAAATTTTCCCAAACGCACAATCAGACCTGGAGGTAACGATTTTTTCTTCATATTGCTTTAAGTATTTTTGTATTGGCGAACTTATCGCTTAGTTTAAGTAAGGAATGACCCGAACAACATCAGCCGAAGCTTGAATTATGAAGTTATATGAATATAAACTTAAGAAAACTTAGCACTAAACTTGGAACAAGTGAACTCGCAACTGCCACTTTCATTAAAACCATCCCAACTCAATCTGCTGATTGCTGACACATTAACCTTATTTTGGGGGGAATGGCTCGATTTGCGGGTTCGGATTGCCCAAATCGCAGCAACAGGTTTAATTTCTCCCCTTATCTATATTTTTGCCTTTGGTTTGGGTTTAGGTAGCGCCCTCGATCGCGCCGTGACTCCCCCTGTCGGTGACAGTTACCTCGAATTTATCCTGCCGGGTATGGTCGCTTTATCTTCAATGACCATTAGCTTCGGTGGGACGACCTTTTCGATTTGTGGCGATCGCCTCTACAACAAAACCTTTGAAGAACTTTTACTGCTTCCGGTGCATCCCCTCGCCCTTCACCTCGGCAAAATGCTGGCCGGAATTGTGCGGGGACTCATGACTTCGGGTTCAGTTATTTTAGTGGCGATTCTCTTTACCGGACAATGGTGGAGTTTCCTCAATCCTTTATTTTTATTGGTTCTCGTACTAAATTGCGCCGTTTTTTCCGGTTTGGGGGTCATTGTCGGCCTAAAAGTTCAATCCCTCGAAAGTGTCGGACTTTATAACAACTTTCTGATTGTGCCGATGTCTTTCCTCGGCGCAACTTTCTTTGACCCGGCTACCCTTCCCGCCGCCCTGAAAGTGGTGGTGTACTGCTTACCTTTAACTTATACCAGCATCGGTTTGCGTTCTGCGGCTTATTTGCCTTGGTCTGAGTTTACTTGGTATTCCCTGCCGATTTTATTGGTCGCCGCGATCGCGCTTTCGGCTTGGGGGGCTTATCAATTCTCCCACCAACGGGATTAAATCTTTGCCATCCTTACCATTCAAGAGTCCGATCTACTCGGACTCTTTATATATATAGGGCTATTTAAACTTCATACTTATATCTAACCAAGTCGAGCGCGTAATCGGCGCACTGCTGGAAATATAATCTACTCCCGTTGCTGCCACTCCCCGAATTGTCTCCAAGGTGATATTACCGGATGCTTCGATTTTGACGCGATCGCTTTGGCTGCGAATCCGCGCTACCGCCTCCTTCATCTCTTGTAGGGACATATTATCGAGCATAATAATGTCTGCCCCTTCAACTAAAGCCGTTTCTACTTCCTCTATCTTGCTGGTTTCGACTTCAATACTCAGGGGATAGGGAATCACAGCCCGCACCCGCGCGATCGCTTCAGCAATACCCCCCGCCGCTTGAATGTGATTATCCTTAATCATCACCGCGTCATCTAGCCCCATACGATGATTTTTTGCCCCCCCGATTTGCGTCGCGTACTTTTCGAGGATGCGTAACCCCGGCGTGGTCTTGCGCGTATCCACAAACTGGGTTGGCAAATCCGCGATCGCATCTACATACTGTTGGGTCGCTGTCGCAATGCCACTTAAACGCATCGCCAAATTCAACGCCACTCGTTCCCCAGTCAGTAAGGCTTCTGCTGCCCCTTCAATCCGGGCCACTACCGTTCCCACTTCGCAATGCTCCCCTTCTGTCACTTGGGGTAAAAACTGACTCTCTCGATCTAATAAATCAAAAACTCGGGCGGCAATGGGTAACCCCGCGATCGCCCCCGCCTCCTTCACAACCCATTCTGCTGTTCCCTGAGTTGCCGTCAGACTAAAAATGGCCTGGGTGGTGCGATCGCCCCGACCAATATCTTCAACCAACCAACCCCGCAGCATTTCATCCAACACCACCCAAGGCGGTAACGTTCCTATACCCTGTGACATAACCCAAAACTCCTCCGCTAGAAAGAAAGTCAAAAAAACTTTAGACGCTCAAAAGTATAACAGGCAGTCGTTTCAGGGATTAGTAAAAACTTTTTTCTGTTTTTTTTAAAAAAAAGGTTGACAGTCCCCATCAATCTGGCTATATTAGTAAATGCGCGGTTGAGAGACAAACACCTCCAACAAGCGCCCTGAACCTAGACAAAGCAATAGTTTGAAAGCATCCAAGGTCAGCCCCTCGTCAGTCAAGAAACTACTCGTAAGAGTCAAAAAAAGGCTTCGAGACTGGAGGGAAACCAAAGGAATCGAGCCAAGAGTCTCTAGTGTAACTCGACCGCAAGGAAGAGGGAGCTAGAGAAAGGACAAACGAACAATACAATGGAGAGTTTGATCCTGGCTCAGGATGAACGCTGGCGGTCTGCTTAACACATGCAAGTCGAACGAAGTCTTCGGACTTAGTGGCGGACGGGTGAGTAACACGTGAGAATCTGCCCTCAAGACGGGGACAACAGTTGGAAACGACTGCTAATCCCCGATGAGCCCAAGGGTGAAAAGAAATTCGCTTGAGGAGGAGCTCGCGTCCGATTAGCTTGTTGGTGAGGTAAAGGCTCACCAAGGCCACGATCGGTAGCCGGTCTGAGAGGACGATCGGCCACACTGGGACTGAGACACGGCCCAGACTCCTACGGGAGGCAGCAGTGGGGAATTTTCCGCAATGGGCGAAAGCCTGACGGAGCAAGACCGCGTGTGGGAGGAAGGCCTTCTGGGTCGTAAACCACTTTTCTCAGGGAAGAAGCTCTGACGGTACCTGAGGAATCAGCCTCGGCTAACTCCGTGCCAGCAGCCGCGGTAATACGGAGGAGGCAAGCGTTATCCGGAATTATTGGGCGTAAAGCGTCCGCAGGTGGCTTTTCAAGTCTGCTGTCAAAGCCCGAAGCTCAACTTCGGAGAGGCAGTGGAAACTGGGAAGCTAGAGAACGGTAGGGGTAGAGGGAATTCCCAGTGTAGCGGTGAAATGCGTAGAGATTGGGAAGAACACCGGTGGCGAAAGCGCTCTACTGGGCCGTATCTGACACTCAGGGACGAAAGCTAGGGTAGCGAATGGGATTAGATACCCCAGTAGTCCTAGCTGTAAACGATGGAAACTAGGCGTGGCTTGTATCGACCCGAGCCGTGCCGAAGCTAACGCGTTAAGTTTCCCGCCTGGGGAGTACGCACGCAAGTGTGAAACTCAAAGGAATTGACGGGGGCCCGCACAAGCGGTGGAGTATGTGGTTTA
>Ga0207419_1002039_pt1 | contig 13888 bp, 10 predicted proteins | sample ElkSloMetagenome_4_FD_184723 | JGI IMG/M metagenome (GOLD analysis project Ga0207419, IMG submission 184723) | Hot spring microbial communities from Elkhorn Slough, Monterey Bay, USA - MD2A (version 2) | ecosystem: Environmental > Aquatic > Marine > Intertidal zone > Estuary: Microbial mat ... | reverse complement strand
GGTAAAATATCCTCAAGGTGGCGAAAAACAGTTGATTCAAGCATTATTGAAGAGAGAAGTGCCTTCAGGCGGATTACCTGCTGATGTAGGTACAGTTGTACAAAATGTAGGGACGGTTTATTCAGTTTATCAAGCCGTGCAAAAAAATAAGCCCTTGATCGAACGTATTGTAACCGTTACGGGCAAATCGGTTCAAAACCCAGCAAATTTCTGGGTAAGAATTGGCACACCCATATCTGCTTTGATAGAAGCAGTTGGTGGCTTGCCTGAAGATACAGGCAAGGTAGTAAGTGGTGGGCCTATGATGGGCAAGGCGCTCAACTCCATAGATGTACCGGTGGCTAAAGCGACTTCAGGTATTTTGCTCATTCCTAATGATGAGGCAAAGAGGGAAAAGGTGTATAGCTGCCTAAGATGCGGCAAATGTGTAGAAGCCTGCCCTATGGGCATAGAGCCTTTCTATATAATGTTGCTTACCAAAAAAGGAGATTTAAAAGAAGCCGAAGAAGAAAGGCTTATGGACTGTATAGAATGTGGTTCCTGTTCTTTTGAATGCCCTAGCAACAGACCAGTATTAGATTACATGCGCTTAGGAAAATCATTGGTAAAAAAAGAAAAAAGCAAAAACTAAGCGGACAAAAAGAAAACTTAAAGCCATGAACGCGAAATTACTGACAGTATCACCATCTCCCCACATTCACCAACAGCAGTCTGTTAAACAGATTATGTTTGGGGTGATCATTGCCATGCTTCCTGCTTTACTGATGTCTTTCTATGTATTTGGCATCAATGCCATTTATGTAACTTTTGTAGCTGTGGCCTCATGTATAGCAGTTGAGTACCTCATCGTCAAATACCTTTTAAAACAAGTGCCTGATGTTACAGATGGCTCTGCAATCATTACAGGGATTCTTCTGGCCTTTAACGTGCCTTCAAACCTACCTTGGTATATTATGGTCATTGGTGCTATCGTGGCAATTGGTATTGGTAAGATGTCTTTTGGAGGTTTAGGGGGCAACCCTTTTAATCCAGCTTTAGTAGGTCGTGTATTCTTGCTCATCTCTTTTCCTGTGCAGATGACCAGTTGGCCTTTGGCAGGTGCAGGCTTTTTTGAAGTCGACGCCACAACAGGGGCTACCATTCTAGGCACGCTTAAAGAAGCCATGATGCAAGGCAGCTACATACCTGCGGTATTGCAAGAAGCACCTGCTTACAGTGATATGTTTCTAGGCCTACAGGCAGGTTCTATTGGAGAAATATCTGCCTTGGCTTTGTTGCTAGGTATGTTTTACATGCTGTACAAGAAAATAATCACTTGGCATATACCAGTAAGTGTTATGGCTTCTGTAGCAGTTTTTAGTGGAATTTTCTGGTTGATGGATCCTACCCATTACCTTAATCCTCTGTTCCATTTGTTAACAGGAGGTGTGATGCTGGGCGCCATTTTTATGGCCACCGACTATGTAACTTCTCCGGTTACGATCAAAGGGCAAATAGTATTTGGTATCGGCATTGGCCTGATCACGGTCTTGATCCGAAGCTTCGGAAGCTATCCCGAGGGTGTTTCTTTTGCAATCTTGATTATGAATGCCTTTGTACCACTGATAGATAAATACATTAAACCGCATCGCTTTGGCAAAAGCAATAAAAAAGCGGTTACTGCTTGATGCTCTATTTGGAGTCTCTTGCAATTCAACCAAAAAAAATTGAAATAGACATGAAAAAGCGCTCATCATCTTTCATCAATATGTTTGTTACGCTAGCGGTGGTAACATTAGCGGCATCTGCCTCCTTAGGCTTTGTGTATCAGCTAACCAAAGAACCCATTGCCAAAGCACAATTAGAGAAGCAGAAAAAGGCCATAAACGAAGTATTGCCCGGTTTCGACAATGACCCAATAGCGGCTCAGTTTAAGCTGCCAATACCAGAAAGCAGCGATAGCCTACTTTTCTATCCAGTAATAAAAGGAGAACAAGTGCTCGGGCATGCCATCAAAACTTACTCATCAAAAGGATATAGTGGAGATATCTGGATCATGTTAGGCATGGATCAACAGGGGAAAGTAACGCAATACGCTGTACTAGAGCACAAAGAAACGCCTGGACTAGGTTCGAAAATTAGCGCTGAACAGTTTAGAGAACAATTTATCGGACTCTTGGATGAGCCTGAAGTTACAAAAGATGGAGGCAGAATAGATGCGATTTCAGGGGCGACCATCTCTTCAAGGGCTGTTTGTGAGGCCATTGTCAAGGCACAAGCTACTTGGCAGCAGTTGGCAGATAACAACTAAACATCTAAAAGAACTACCATGAAAAAGCAGATAGATAACAGAGAGAATTTTCTTAAGGGTTTTATTAGAGAGAATCCCGTATTTAGTCTTTTGCTAGGCCTTTGTCCTGCATTGGGCGTTACCACTACGGCCATAAACGGTTTGGGTATGGGCTTGGCTACTACTTTTGTACTATTGATGTCAAATGTGGTTATTGCCTTGATCAAAAACCTGATTCCTGATAAAGTGCGAATTCCATCTTTTATAGTAATCATTGCCTCTTTTGTAACCATAGTGGATTTGGTAATGGCAGGATACTTACCCGCCTTGCACGCTCAATTGGGCTTGTTTATTCCTTTGATTGTGGTAAACTGTATCGTATTGGGCAGGGCAGAGGCCTTTGCTTCTAAAAATAAGGTTTTGGCATCGGCCGTAGACGCTTTAGGAATGGGTTTCGGTTTTGCATTTGCACTTACTTTACTCGGCGCTGTAAGGGAATTGTTAGGCAGTCTATCATTATTTGGAGTAAAACTTATACCTGGCGACGGGCTTTTGGTATTTGTCCTAGCACCCGGTGCCTTTATTGCCCTTGGCTTTTTGGTAGCCTTGGTTAACTGGTACAAAAGAGAGGAAGAGAAGAAAGGAAAAAGTAAAAAAGTTGCAGCATAGATAAATTGTAAATGCTTAATTGTTGATCATAAATTTCTAAAGTAGAATTTGATTAAAGCAATTAACCACTAATAATCAACCATTAATAATTAAAAAGAAGGTCATGGAATATTTTATCATCATCATTTCGGCCATATTTATCAATAATATTATACTATCTCAGTTCTTGGGTATTTGTCCTTTTTTAGGAGTATCGGGCAAGTCATCAACAGCTTTGGGTATGAGCGGTGCGGTTATGTTTGTTATGACAATTGCTACCTTGGTTACTTACCTGATACAACACTTTGTGCTTGAACCATTTGGTATCACTTTTTTGCAGACAGTAGCTTACATATTGGTTATTGCCTCTTTGGTGCAAATGGTAGAAATCATTCTAAAAAAAGTAAGTCCTGCCATGTATCAGGCCTTGGGCGTATTCTTACCACTCATTACTACCAATTGTGCCATTTTAGGTGTGGCTTTATTGGTAATACAGAAAGATTTTAACTTGATAGAATCTGTAGTATTTGCCGCGGCCAGTGCATTTGGCTTTGGTTTGGCCATTGTTTTATTCGCAGGTCTACGCGAAAGGATGGAGTTTTCTGAATTGCCTGAAGGGATGAAAGGTGTACCCGCCGCCTTGGTAGTAGCGGGTATCCTTTCTATGGCTTTTATGGGTTTTGTAGGTATGGTTTGATTCTTTAAATCTGGTGCAACTGCATCAAAAAAATGAGCTCTACAAAGCTTATTAGCTCAATCTTTCCATTAACTCTAAATTACCTGCAAAAGCAGTTTTTGTGGCCTCTTTAAAGGTTTTTAACCAATTGTTAAATGCTGCTTTTTTAGTGGCATTTTCTTCTGTTATTAGGTTGAGTTCAGCGTTGATGCCTCCTAAATCTTTTACGATATTTTCTATTTCGTTAAGGGCGTCTAGTTGAGCTTTAAGATTGTGCGCTTCAATGTTTAATACTTTGAGCTTATGTATGGCCGATTCATTTTCTGCAAGTTGTGCATAAAAATTTTTAACTTCTTTGATCCAATTATTTTCTAGTTGTATAGTAGGGCCCTTGGTCTGATCAATAACTTTTCTGGGCAAATTAAATAAGTTTACCACTAGGTTTTTATGGTATGCATAATCTCTGTTCAGCTTATTTATGGCCTCATTTTTCGCTCTAGAAATTTCTTTTTTTCTCTCCACCAAAACATGATAGGTTTCTAGTGAAGTGATCAAGTCTTTTAATATATTGTGATGTTTATCAATCTCTTGTTTCTGGTAATCTATACTTTCTAGCTGCTCAATCAATTTATCATCGGCCAAAATTTTGTCGAGGTATACCTTCCAGCCCATGGCCTTTTCAATAAAAAATACGGGGGCTTTCGATTTGCTGCCTAATGTGAAAGAGTTCGATAAATTACGGTTTTCTTTAGCGTTCATAGTTTAAAAAATTGTAGTTTAAAAAATCTTGATGCCAAAAACGGACTTATGGAATTGATTTGCTTTCCGAATCTACATTTTATTAATACGAATGGTTTTTTTGAAAAGTGTATGACACCTAGACCAAATAAAAGGATTTAGATTTTACCATCTCTAATTTCCACTTGTCTATCGGCCATTTCAGCAAAAGATTTGTTGTGGGTAACAATTACAAAAGTTTGGTCTAGCTCTTTTCTGAGCTTAAAAAATAGATCGTGGAGTTCGTCTGCATTGGCGGAGTCTAGGTTACCACTGGGTTCGTCTGCAAATACAATGGCCGGATTGTTGATTAGCGCCCTTGCCACAGAAGCCCTCTGTTGCTCACCGCCAGACATTTCTGAGGGTTTGTGTTCTTTTCGGTGTTCTATGCGCAACAAGGCCATTAATTCTTCGGCACGGGGCTTAATTTCCTTTTCTTCTTTGCCAGCGATCATACCGGGCATGCAAATATTTTCTAGGGCTGTAAACTCAGGCAGCAAATTATGAAACTGAAATACAAAGCCAATGTGTTGATTGCGAAAACGCGCCAATTGATTGCTGTTCAATGCGCTTACTTTTTGATCATTGATCCATAGGTCGCCTTGATCAGGCTGGTCTAAAGTACCTAAAATATGGAGCAAAGTACTTTTGCCTGCACCAGAGGCGCCTACAATAGAAATGATTTCTCCTTTTTTTACGTCAAGGCTGATGCCTTTCAATACTTGTAGGTTTCCGTATGTTTTCTGGATGTTTTCAGCTTTTAGCATGTCGGGCAGTTGCACGTATCTTAACAGGCGCCGAATTTAGACCACTGATGCTTAATTACAAAAAATAAGGCTTAAAATTTACTCTGCTTTTTTTAGCCGGGCAGGACTTTTCGCAGACTTTTTGGACAGGTTTACATTGTAATAGCTGAAACCGATGACCAAAACATCGTCCAATTGCTCGCCGCCCTGTATCCAATCGTTTAATGCCAAACTCAATTTTGCCACCTTTTCGGCTTCGTTTTCCATGTCTGCTATTTCAAATAACAATTTCTTAAAATTTGATATCTTAAATTTTTCGCCTTTTTTATTGAACTGATTGGGATAGCCATCTGAAAACAAGAACACTTTGGTGTCGGGCATTAAATTTATGTGCACATTTCTAAAGTCGGGCTCTTGGTCTTGCAGATTGATACCTGCGCCAGAAAAATGTCCTTTGATTACGTGTATTTCACCATTTTCTATATAATGCAGCGGCCTTCTTGCTCCCGAAAAAGTAAGGGTATTGTTTAATTTATTGATTCGGCATATGGCTACATCCATTCCGTCTACCAATTCCTTATCTTGAGATTGACTCAACGCCGTACTTATTTTTCTGTTTAGGAGGGTAAGTATTTTAGCAGGGTCGTGCACGTTCATCAACTCTACTATTTCTGTGAGGTACTCAAAGCCAATCATAGAAAGAAAGGCGCCGGGTACACCGTGGCCGGTACAATCTACCAATATCACAAAAATGTGATCTTCATATTCTTTGGCCCAGTAAAAATCAGAGCTTACCAATTCTTTTGGCTGCGAAAAAATAAAGGCGTCGGGTAGGCTTTTTTCCAAGTTATTTTCAGCAAACATCACAGCATTCTGTATTTTACTGGCATAGGCCAAACTGTTTTGTTGGTTTTTATATGCCTTAATAAGTTCTTGGTTTTTTTTGTCGATTTCACTGAGCGCAGTACTTAGCTTTTTACTTTGTGCGCGCATTTTTTCGTTCTGCTCCTCAATTTCTTTGGTCCTTTGCCTTACTTTAAACTCTAGCCTTTGTTGATATTGCTTAAGGTTGTTCACTCTGTTTTTGTAGTAAAAATAAGCGAGCACAAAGCAAAGCACGATTGCAAATAACATAAAAGCCCTTGTTTGGTAAAAAGGCTTGGTAATTTCAAAGCTAAATGTGTAAGGTTCTTCCATACTGATCCCCGCCGCATTGATCGCCTTTATTTTTAAAGTATATTTCCCTGGGGGAATATTCGGATAAATAGCCTCATTTATGCTAGAAGGTGGTGTCCATTCTCTATCTAATCCCTCAAGTTTCCATTGGTACCTAACTTTAGACGGGATGGTGTAATCTATTCCCGAAAAGAAAAAAACAAGGTGGTTTTCTTCGTTGGGCAATTCTGCTACGCTGTTTATGGGTAGGCCAGTGTAGGTATCTATCTGTTCGCTAAATTCCTCCCAAGCCACATCTTGGAAAAACACTTGAATGCCATCCATCCTTACTCTTGGCAAACTGGCCGAATATGCATCTTGTGAAGGATCGACGCTTACCACACCTTCTACAGTACCAAACCATAAATGACCTTGTTTGTCTTTGGTTACTGAGTTATGGCAAACCTCTAATGGATGAAAGCCTTCTTGCTCTCCATAGATTTTGACATTTACGAAATCATTCTGGATGATGCACAACTTGTTGAGCCCTTGGTCGGTACCTGCCCATATATTTCCTTCATTGTCTTCTATAATGGAGTATACATTGGACGAGCTCAGCTCAGCATCTTCGTAGCTAACAGGTTTTTTAGAGAAATTACCCAATGGAAATTTGAACAAACCATTGCCCGAAGTGCCCATCCAGACGTGGCCTTTATGGTCCTTGTACAGAACATTGACTACATCATTGACCAATTTGCCATTGGCTATATCTAAATGAGTAAGTTTGCCAAAGGCTTCTTTGGAGATGGCTTCTTTTTCAGTAATGAAGATTCCGCCTCCTTCAGTACCTAGCCAAACCCTGCCATTGTTATCTTCGATAATGGAGTTTACTTTATGGTTTTCTAAGCTTTCGGGAGCTACCAAATGCTCTAGCCTTTTATTTTTGATGTGGTATACTCCGTTGGTACCTGCAAATAAAATATCGCCATTTTTTCTCACGAGTGATGAGGTGAAATAGGTTTCTTCCTCTTGATTGCTCAAAGACATTTTAGTAAAACGCTGCCCATCAAATTTAAAAATAGAAGAAACACTGCCTATAAAGACATTGCCCTGATCATCGCTTACTACAGGTGAGGCCCAATAAGTCAATGCTTTTGGCAATACAGGCTTGGGAACATTTCGATGTTGGTTTATTATGTCAATACCGCTTTCGGTACTCAACCATATTCGGCCTGCGGTATCTTGCGCAACCGACCAAACCAGATTGTCTTTCAGTCCGAATTCTTTATTGTAAGTGAGTAAAAAATCGTTGTTCAATCTAAATATTCCTCTGTTGGTACTGAACCAAATACCGCCTTCAAAATCCTCGGTAATGTCATAAATGTATTCGGTAAGGCCGTTTTTACTATCTAAAAAGGTAGCCTGATTATTTTCTAAGTAAGCAGCGCCATACAGTGTACCTATCCAAAGTCTGCTTTTGCTGTCTTTAAAAATAGAAGTAATGGTCCTGTCTTTTAACTGCGGGTGAAAGAGCTCGCATTGGCTAAAATCCTCAGACAACTTATAAAGTCCATTGGTTGTGCCGAGTAAAAACCCGGTCGAGTCTTCGGCGAATGAGAGTATGTTTTCGTACTGCAAAGCCGAATCCGACAACTCTATTTTAGCAAGTTCATTTTCTTCGAGTAAGAAAAGGCCATGCCCTAAGGTACTGAACCATATTCGGTTCTTACTGTCGCAAAAAATCCTTATCAATTCATTTTCTCCCTTAAAATCTAATGGTGGGTAGGAAGTTTCACCATCTTCTATGATGCCAACTCCTTTTTCAGGATGCCCAAACCAAACCTTGTCTTCTCGGTCTATAGTTAGGGCTTCTATTTTGATCTTGCTAGTTTCTCCAGCTTCGTAATGCTCAATATTTTTTCCGAAAATAGAAATGATTCCGTTTTCAGTTGCGAACCACATTCTGTTTTCGGTATCGGGCATTACTTTAAATATAAAGTTGCTGCCTATTTTATTTTTTTTGCTATAAGTAATGAATTTATGGCCATTGAACCGGCTAATACCGCCCTCAAAAGTGCCGATCCATAAATATCCTAAGCTATCGGTAGCAATGGTTCTGCATTGGTTTTGGGCCAATCCATCTTTACTGGTAAACCTACTAAAGTTGTACTGCTGTGCAGTAAGGTTGGCTGCGTAAGCAAAAAAAACAATGTATAAAAGCAAAAAATATGATAGCCTGCCCAAGTTCATTTCAATTAAAAGGATGCTTTTACTCAATTATCAGAACATCAATTGATTTTAAACATAAAAAATGGTTCAAAATCTTAGATAATGATTTTTATCATGAAGCATCAACGGATAAATTTTCAATTTTGCCACGTAAAAAATAAGTTCGAAAAAAACAGTTCTTTACATCGATCGGTAAAATATTTTATAAACGATTATTCAATTTTTTAGTATCGAATATGGATATAGCTGCCATTAGAAAAGAGTATACACTCAAGGAATTAGACGAAAGCCAAGTACATGCTGATCCCATACAGCAATTTAAGATTTGGTTTGATGAAGCACTCGGGGCAGAAGTGCCCGAACCCAATGCCATGAACCTCGCCACGGTTGATGTAAACGGACGCCCGACATCTCGCATTGTACTTTTAAAAGGTATAGAGGAGCAAGAATTTGTGTTTTATACCAATTACCAAAGTAGAAAAGGACAGGAGATGGCAAAAACACCTTATGTCTGCCTCAATTTTTTTTGGGCCGAGTTAGAGCGCCAAGTAAGGATTGAGGGAAAAGTAAAAAAAGTCGTAGCAGCAACTTCAGATGCTTATTTTAATAGTAGGCCAAAGGGAAGTAGGATAGGTGCACACGTTTCTCCGCAAAGTACGGTAATTAAAAACAGGGCCGTGCTAGAAGAAACAGCCGAACGCCTCCAGAAAGAATTTGAAAACAAAGAAGTGCTTAGGCCAGAACATTGGGGTGGCTATTCTGTAAAGCCTTTCTTAATGGAATTTTGGCAAGGTAGGGCAAGCCGCTTGCACGATAGGATTCTATACGAATTTATAGATGGCAAGTGGGATATAAAAAGACTGGCTCCTTAGATAGACAAGAAATGATTTAATTACTGCTCATTCATAATTTGAATGGTCAAAATGATAATATACACCAAGTTGCCCACTATGGCCAAAAGGGGTACGAACAAAGCGCCAAAAGCTACAGATACTCCCTTGGCTTGGATGTTGCCATCTTGGTCTGTTTTAGGGGCGCCGGGCATGCTATCGAACATCATGGCCTCGTAAGGTTCCTTTTCGTTGTAAAGCAAGACTTCTACTTCTTCGTCTTCTAATAGGTGTGCTTCGTGTGTATTGGTTTCTACTTGGTACTTGTTCCCGTTTGAGGCCTCAAACTCGAAAAACATCTGATAAACTACTTGATCGTTGATTTCCCTTCCTGTAGCTGCTTTTTTGACCAGTTTGCCATAGCCCACTCTGCCATATTTTAATAGCTTAATCGTTTGCTGCCCACCCCGTACGCCTAAAAAAATCATGATAAAGCCAATAAAAGGAACGATGAGCGGTAACAGCCCCACGGCAATTCCGTACTCTGCGGTGCGCAGGCCTTTTATTCTATTGTATTCAGGTTTGCCCTCTACATACTCAACGGTTACTTCATTTCTCAACTGGTAGTGCTTTTCTCTGCTGAACGATTTCCCCTTGAACATTTTCTGGGGTGTCCAAAATTGATAGGTGTATTCTTCGACTTCTAAACCGTTAACAATCGCACCTGTACCTCTTACCATGGTTACTTTGCCTTTTGCTTCTTGCAATTTTCCTGAAAATTTTCTGATATTCATTAAATCAGATTCTAGGGAAAATACCCAGAAAAACACCATACCCAAACCGAGAATAGGCCAGCCAATACGGTTGGTAAGTCCGCCAAATAGTATTTCAAGCTTGGTGGTAAATGGAATGTGCCTCGGTACGGGCGCCAACTTTTTTATTTCGTGATGTACCATTCAGTAGAGCTTGGCTTTTTTATTTTACTTTTCCCAATTGTTGGTGAGTGCCTTTAACCTCTTCTCAACGGCTTTTAATTCTTCATTTTCATCGCTAGGGTCTAACTTTAGCAAAACCAATTTTTTCTGGTGCAGCTCTTCAAGTTCTGCTTCCATGTTCTTTACCAACTGCTTATTGTATTTTTCGATCATCTTTACTTTTTCTTCCTCAAAAACAGTAGGTCGTCTGCTCAATCCTGTAAGTACAATTGCGAGTCCCAAACGTTCGCCGGCCGGTGTAATAATTTGGTCTTGCGCTGTTTTTATCAATTCTTTGATTTCGTTCTCCTTGGTGTATTTAATTTTTTTAAGCGTAAGCGTTTCAAAATGCCCTTTTAGGTTTCTTTTAAGCGTTTTCTTTATTTTCTTGAGCTCTTTGGAGATGCTTTCTCTATCTATATCTTCAGGTTCGGGCAGTTCGTCGGCAACTACATCTTCATTGGGGTTTATGTCCATTCTGCGCTGCATGCGCTGTATTTGTGCCAAGTCAATCTCGCCGCCTTCATTTCTGATGATATTTTCATCTCCGCTGTTTCCAGCACTTGCAGTGGCACTTGCTGCACCGCCCATTCCTTCCATATGCATACCGTAAAAGCCACTACCGAATCTCGATGCTTCTTCATCTTCTAAGTCTTCCTCATAAGCCTCATTGCGGTTCTCGTAATCAGAAGAGGCAATGAACTGTGCCCATCCATTTTGCGCTACACCTGTAATTTTATATTCCACATCATAAATAATGCGCTCTGCATTGCCCTCATGCCTTATGGGAAATACCTCCATTTTAAAATGATGCGTTTCTTTCTCTAGTGCTGCCAAACGGGCGTTTATATAGGCAAGCCTTGGGTGTACCAATACCTGTAAGCCAAAAATATGAAATTTATCCAGCGACATAAAGATGCAATCTTCTAGCTTTTCCCTAACGGTATCTTCTTCAGGGTTTTCTCTAAAATCAAATTTTCTAAATAGTTGATGTGGCGATAAGTCATGTACTTTACGCTCTACAGCGCTAATGACTTGTTCCTTTATTTCGCTTTCAAGATCTATATGAGGATCCAACAGGTTTTTGATTTCTGATAGATTGGTAAGTGTTCCTCTAATGATAAAATCGAAATGTATGTTTACGCCAATGTCAGCCGTAGGAAAAACTTCATTTTCTATCACAATCCTAAATTGTTTGCGCATCATAGAGAGTGCGCTCAAACCTTTTAATTCTATGCGTTGCAGTGCGGTTAAACCAATGCTACTTGCTTCTTCTTGAAATTTCTTTTCAATCAACCTTACAATATTTTGATGATTGAGTAAGGTGTTTTTATAGGACATTCCTACGAAAATACGCTCTATAATTTTATTGAGCCTACCTTTGGCCCAAATGATCAGCTCTTCATCTGAGTAGCCAGAGTTTTTGTACTTAACCAAGTTGCTTACTGTTAGGAGTACGTAGTTTTCCACGTAAACCGGTTCCATTAAGTCGGTTAAATTGGCCGGATAAGAATGTTGGATGATGGGAAAATCATTGGGCATGATGTTTCCTACATCGGGCGTATCTATCTGCAGGAAATGTATTCTTCTGCCATATTTTTTCAAAAACTCATTTATGTGCTCTGTAAGTACTTGTGTACCCTCGGTTTGCATGTGTGTGCAGTAATCATCCAATTTAAAAAACCGATGAAAAACATGCTCGATTTCTTGTTGTATGAGTAAGCTGAGGTTTTCTTTTTTGCCTTCGTATAGAATTGCAAAGATTTTATGCTTTTCGTCTACCTCAATGGCGCCTTCAAAAGAGAGCTTTAATGGCTTTTTGTAGTCTTTTACCGTAACTTGAAATGGAAGTGGCGAAGCTATCCTTTCTTCTTCTAGCTTACCGTGTACCACATCAATCTCTATATTGATTTTTAGGCCTGTATAGTGGGCAGCTTGCTTTACTAAAAAAATCTCTAGGTCTTTCTTAGCCTCAAAAAAATTAATGATAAAACCATTGGGAAACCTACGTTCGTCTCTAGCAAAATCCAATGTCCAATCATGTAGCATTTTGTGGAACAGCATTCCTGCATTGTATCCGCCTCTGTGGTGCAGGGCATTTACTACTTTTTCTTCATTACCCAAGGGGCATTGCGCCTCGTAGTAAGTAGATAATTTTAGCACTCGGCGAGGCGAGAACTCTGGAATTTTAATAATGGGCGCCTCTTTTTCATCTACTACGATTTTTTTGTTGGTGACCAAATACTCTTCGGAGGTATGCTGCCCGAGAAATTTATCAAAACCTTTGTTTCTTAGTTTTGAAAAAGCGGAATTTTCTGGATTGAAAGTAACGATCCTGCCATGCGGTCTGGCATCTGCCTGCACCGGTATGCTGTCGTCTATTAAAGTTATGATTTCCTGTAAAGCGTTGCCTATGTTCATACAGCTCTAAAAAAAGTCGATTACCAAAAAGTAGAACTAAGGTTTTAAGTTTGGTAAATATTTTAAATTACACAAAAAAAGTTACTATAAATTTCGGAAATTATTAATCAATTTTATAATTATTTTTCTTTTTGTGTTTAATGCCATTAGTTGTTGATATTCAGAGTGGGGAATTTCCTTTGCCAGAATCAGGAGTTCGTGGGCGATTTCCTGCCATTGGCTTATCAATCTTTTCTTGTTGAGCGGTTTTGCCAAAAAAGGTATTGCCGATATCATTTTTAATAAGTTGCTCGCCTCAGGTTCAAAATGATGCTCAAGATTTTTTAAAGTATCGCAGTGCAAAGAAATGAACCATTCTACAGTGAGCAAAGCCGCAGCTTTAAGCTGATTGATTTCCTGCAAATAAGCTTTGGGCAGGTTAAATAAATTGTCTATTGAAGTAACTAAAGTGTTGATTTTGTACTGTTTAAAGCTCAAGCCTTGTACTAAGAGTAAGTTGGATGGAAGAGGAGCGTTTTTCTCGCTCAAGAAAATTTCCCTTGCATTTTCAACAGAATAGTACAACAGAAAAATAGGATATACAGGCAGGGATTTAGATGGCTCATTTTCTTGCTGAAAGTATACATCTAAAGCTTCTGCTTTTAAGGCATTGCTTATGATATTGAGTTGGCTTGTGTTATTGGTTGCACAGTTAAGTAAACTTCTAAAGGCTGTATTCTGGATTTCGCGCTGTTGGCTTTTTAAAAAGCCCAACCACAATGGCAACGAAAAGTCTATAGTTTGCCCATACGCAATTTGTGCCGTCTTATTCAAGAAGGTGATTTGTTCTAGGGTTTCCTTTTGTAAAAGATGAAAGGTATTGTTTGCTAAGTGTTCAACTGAGCTATGCAGACAAAGCTCATTGATCAATTGAGCAGCTAAATTTTCTTTATTTTCTTGTTCTTTTACCTTGTTGAGCAAACTTACCATTAATTCTACAGGCCTTTGGTTTTGGCTGTAATCTTTGTAATGGCTGGCCAACCTGGCATACATACTAACACATGCCTTTAAAATGGCGGGATAATCCTCGCACAATTTAGGAAAAACCGCATGCAAAAGCATCTCAAAAAACTCTTGTAAAAAAATAGGATATTCTTCTTCTATAAATTGCCTGTAATTCCTTT
>Ga0207419_1002037_pt1 | contig 13904 bp, 12 predicted proteins | sample ElkSloMetagenome_4_FD_184723 | JGI IMG/M metagenome (GOLD analysis project Ga0207419, IMG submission 184723) | Hot spring microbial communities from Elkhorn Slough, Monterey Bay, USA - MD2A (version 2) | ecosystem: Environmental > Aquatic > Marine > Intertidal zone > Estuary: Microbial mat ... | reverse complement strand
AGACCTTTCAATTGCCAAAAATCCATATCGAGATTTGGTTTTTATTCTGTTCTGCCTTTGCACCTTTGGATTTGCCGTTGTGTTTTTCCAACTACTGAATACCCTTCCACTGTATTACAGCCAGGGTTACGGATTGAGTGAAACTCTTATTGGCTACTTACTCGGCTTGAATGGATTACTGGTTTTTCTTTTAGAAATGCCCCTTGTTGATAGTCTGAGTAAAAAGAATGCGCTTCGGGCTATCGTTACTACCGGGACTTTGATGGCCGGAATTTCTTACCTGATCTTTAATTTTTCTTCGGGTATGATGATTTTAATCATTGCTATGACCCTACTCAGCATTTCGGAGATTCTTGTTATGCCTTTTCTTACCACGTATACGGTGAATAGAGCAGGCAATAAATCACGCGGAAAATACCTGGGACTGTACGGAATGTCATACTCCTTAGCTCTAATTGTAGCGCCCGCTTTAGGTACTTACCTGATAGACTTGAGCGGATTTGAAATGTTGTGGTATACGATGTTCGGCATCTCCACTCTGGCGGCTCTAGGCTTTATCGCTGTAATAAAACCGGGAGATAATTAGTTTGCTAATTTTTGAGTCTCTCTTTTGTATTTCTCCACCCACTTCAATCCTTCCTTATAACCAATCTCAAAGAGCTCCGGCGCTTTTGCAAAGTCTAGTAATCTGAATTTTGCATCCAACTCGGGTTGTATCAGTCCATCACTTGCCGTCATCCCGGCTTTTGTGTTATTGTGAACGGTCAACTGAAAGACTTCCATCGCGATATTCCGGATGTTATTCAGGTTAGTCGTGAACTTTCCCTTGTTCACTTCTACCCCAAGAATGTAGTCGCATTTATCCCTTAAAACTCCTGAGGGAAGATTCTCTATTGTACCACCATCTATGTAGTGATTGCCCTTCAATTCTACGGGCTCAAAGAGAACAGGAATGGAAGATGATGCAATAATGGGTGTGTAAATATCACCCTTGTGAAATACCTGGATTTCGTGTTTGGATAAATTGGCGGCGCACACGTAAAGGGGAATAGTCAAGTCCTCAAAATTTTCAGGAACATATTCTTTGAGAATTTTCTCCAGGTAGTCCATCTTAAGCAAACCCGAAAAACTGGGACGGATGCTAAACATTCTCAAAAAACTTTTACCCGAAATCAGCTCTAACATTTTTTCAGGTTTCACCCCGCTGCAATAAAATGCTCCAACAATAGCTCCAATACTGGTGCCGGCTACACAACAGGGCTTTAGATTGCTTTCTTCAAGTGCCTTTAAAACACCTATATGGATAATTCCACGCGCTCCACCCCCACTCAGCGCTATACCGAAATTATTTGATGATTTTTCTGTCATTTCTACAAAGATAAGTCGCCAAAGGATGAAATTTAAACGGGAAAACTAAATTTGGCATAGATTTGGCTCAGCTAAAGAAAACGAAGTTTATGAAAGCTCTGAATATTTCATTTGTCCTGGCACTCGCACTATTAATTGTGGGGTGTAATTCTCAATCCGGTTTAGGAACTAAAGTCAAAGAGCCTTTTACAGGTTCAAAATACGAATCTAATAACAAGTACTTCCGCGGAGTAGGAAGCGCCAAAAGCGTGAAAGACAATATTGCCCGAAGCAAAGCAGACCTGGAAGCAAAGCGTCAATTGGCCGGACAGGTAAACACCACCATGAAAAATGTTACCGACCAATACCTTGGACAAACTGAAAATGCCAATGCCGCTGATGTTGCAGATAAATTTCAAAGTCTCACACGCGAGGTGATGAACACTGAAATAGCCGACTTACGAAAAATAGGCGAAGAAAAATACACCGACGGTACCAATTACACGGTCTATGTGGCTTACGAAATCAAGAAAAACGCCATGTTCAGATTTATGAAAAAGCAGGCCAAAACAGATGCCAAAGTTGATAAGGTAACCTTAAAGGCCATAGAAGACATCCTGGATGAGCAAATAGCGCAATCCGAAGAATGAATTAGTCTGCCTTAAAGCCAGCGCCTTTATGGCTTCCATCACAGAAGGGCTTATTGTCACTCGCTCCACATCGGCATAAAGCCACTACCTGTGAACCGGTGTCTTTCATTTCGCCACCCACTTTTAAAGTGAAGTTGCCCTTTACCAATACAGGGCCGTCTTTCATTGTTTCTATATCTGCCATATCATTTTTCTTTTCGTGGGGCTCTTCTCCTTTGTGATTGAAAGAAAGAGCGCCCGATGGACATTTCTTAATTGTTGCTTTGATCTCTTCTATTTCTGCATGCTCAGGTTGAATCCACGGCTTGTCATTACTGCGGAAAACTTCAGGTAGATTCTTTACGCAATTCTTGCTGTGATAGCAGAGTTCCGGCTTCCAGATTACTGTGAGATCGTCTTTTTTATATTCTTTTTTCAGCACTATTCAACTATTTGGATTTCATCTAAAAATATAAAAGTTTCTCCACCTTTCCCGGGATGCCATTCTGGAAGGGTTCCCGGATTACTGAGTTTAACTCTTATTCGACTTAATTCTGTTGGTTCTATTTGGAAATCGACACTGTATAAAGCTGATTCATCTTCAAGCAATGGCAGTTCGGATAGCACTCTCTTTTCGAGCAGCACGTATTCACTACCCGATTTTTTATAGAGCTCCACTGTATCGGGAAGCGCAATCCAGGACCGAATATCTTTTAGCAGATTTATTCTGAGTCCCTGAACCAAGCCCCCCTTTTTATTGGATAGCTCAATTTCCACATCTTGTCCCTCTATTCCGATCCACTCGCCTTTTCTCCAATCGAGATCACCATAAATACCGTCCACAAGTGCCGATGCACCACCAGCTCTGTACTGACTATTGGGGGTTCCTTCAGTAATCTTCGCAGTCCATTTAGTCGGCTTTTTGGTGAAGGAAGCTTTTGAAATATGACCTTTTCCGGTTGGCCTGTCGGCACGTGCATAGAGATTTCCGGATTCGAATAAAGTCAATTTATTTGCGGGCTCCCTTAAGGTATCTTGTCCGGATTTCCAGGCAACAGGAGTGCCTTCGGGAAATTCAACATTGACTTTTGCCTTTTTCTCAAAGCGCCTTGGAACTTCGATAACAGGTGCAGGGGCGATATCCACACCGGTGGATGTCTCAAAAAACTCAGCATGGCCCCACTCTGATGGTTCGCTTGCCGCTTCGAAGACCCATTCTCCTCCTTTCAAAACCTGTTCATGGCTTATCCAATTCTTCTCGTAACTCTTTCCGTTTACAGTAAAAGAGTTAACGTAGGCACCAGTCCCTTCCTTTCTAATAATAAGTTTATTGCCATTCGGCAAGTGAATCTCTGCCGATGGCCATTTGGGTAGGGTGAGCATGTAGGACGGCCAGCCAGGTGATAAAGGATAAAAACCAAGACTGGACATGATATACCAGGCACTCATTTGCCCACAGTCTTCATTGCCAATATATCCGTCCGGTTGATCGGTATAAAAGTCATTTAGTACCGTGTTTACAATTTCCTGTGTTTTCCAGGGAGTTTCGGTGATGTTATATAGATAAGCTATGTGGTGACTGGGCTCATTACCGTGAGCGTACTGTCCGATGAGACCAGTTATATCGGCCTGATCGCGTCCGGTAGTTTCAGACAACTCTGAAAACAGCGCATCCAGATTCTGCCTTAATCTTTTTCGTCCCGCTTCTTTATCTCCATTTCCCAAAAACTCTAACCAGCCTTTTAGATCGTGAACAGGGGCAAAACTGTACTGCCAGGCATTGGCTTCAGTAAAATGAGAATTTACTTCTCGCGGATTGGTGTTTTTTAGGAATTGGCCATTATCTCTGGGGTGTGCAAGTCCAGTAGCTGGATTGATAACTGATTTATAGGCACTAGCTCTGTATTTGTACTTGTTGTATAGTAAAGTATCACCATAATATTTTGCCAATTCTGCTATGCAGCCGTCGTCATATGCATATTCAAGGGTTTTAGAAACAGATTCAGATTCATCCTGAATAGATAGATAGCCATACTTCTCGTAAGCTTCGAGACCGAAAACGGGAGTCGTTGCGGTGGCATCTAAGGCGCGCAGCACAGCAGCCTTATCCGCTGAATACCCCTTTAAAATAGCATCGGCTAAAACGGAAACGCTGTGGTAACCGATCATACAATTCGTTTCATTGGCAGCCAGCTCCCATACAGGTAATCTTCCCGATTGATCAAACTGATCAAGCATGGTTTGGATAAAGTCTTCGGTTCTTTCCGGTTGTACCAGAGTATAAAGCGGATGCGCCGTTCTATAAGTATCCCAAAGTGAAAAGACCGTGTAATGATCGTGCTCAGTATCCTGATAAATTTCATCGTCCATTCCCCTGTACATACCATCTGCGTCACTCCAAATATTGGGAACGGAAAAAGCGTGATACATGGCTGTGTAGAAGGCCCTTAAATCAGATTCTTCACCTTCCACTTTAATTTTATTCAATTCCAGTTTCCAAGAATCAAGACTACTTTGTCTGAGCTCTTGAAAGGGTTCCATTTCTGCTTTGAGATTCTTGGCCGCACCATCAACACCAGTTGAACTAAGGCCGACATATACCTCAAGTGATTCTAATTCAGTTCCAAAATCCAGGAGCCAGGCATGTGGGTGCTCCGTTTTCACTAATTTGAAGGGAGCTGAAAAGAGAGCGGAATAATAGAGCTTTTGATTTTTTGCCCAAGACCTGCTATAGCGGTGACCGTTAATCATGATGGGGCCATCCGTATTGAGTTCTGCAGATAGGGTTTGATCCCTGTAATTTAAGTCGATAAAGATCATTGCACGCTCACCTTCGGGGAAAGTGTAGCGATGGGCTCCTACCCTTTTTGAGCTTGTAAACTCACAGCGAATACCATTATCCAGAAATACTGAATAATAGCCCGCTTCTGCAGTTTCGTTTGATTTTTTAAAAGCTAAAAGACTATCGGGATGCGCCTTTTGGTAATCTGTAATGGGCTTGAAAAGTATATCGCTGTAATCAGATACACCCGTTCCACTTAAATGAGTATGCGAAAATCCATGAAGCAATGAATCTGTGAAGTGATAGCCGGAGCATCCGTCCCAACCGGTTTTTCGTGTATCGGGACCTAGTTGAACGAAACCAAAAGGTACAGTAGCTGAAGGGTGGGTGTGCCCGTGTCCACCCGTGCCGATAAAAGGATCAACATACTCAGCCTGAGAGAAAAGATTTTGAAAAATGAGAACAATAAAAAGCCCAGAGAAAATATTCTTCATGGGCTTAAAAATATGCTTTTTAAACAACGCGAATACCGGAAGCTACCAGGCTCAAATATTCAGGGTGTTCTTTGAGATAGTCCTTTATGTCAGGGCTAGTGGGAATCATTCTCATCCCATTTTCCTTGATGTAATTAAAAACATGTAAAATGAGCTTTTCTTTAATATCTGTCTCACGTAATTTGAAAGGTATTTCAACACTGGTTAGAAATATCTTTCCTTCTTTATTACTTCGGTATTCAAGGATTGCTCTTTTCTTTTTCAGCACACCTTCAAAAGTTTGTCTTTCAAGGTCGTGCTCAAATGTAATTTCATCATCAAGTTCGCTCATAACTAAATCATTGAGATCAGGTCATTTAGGGGTTTCCTAACTTTCGGCTCCCATTGGTAACTGTCTTCTTTGGAACGATATCCAAGTGTTACCACTGAAATTGTTCTCAAATTTAAGGGTTCTAAGTCAAGAATCCTATCATATTCTCTGCCTTCAATGCCTTCCATAGGACAAGAGTCAATTTTTAGTTGGGCGGCAGATGCCAATAACATCCCCATTGCGATATAGGCCTGTCGGGAAGTCCAGTTGAATAGAGCTTCGGACTCAAAGTTGTCAACGTAGGTGCTTAATCTTTGAGCCTGTCTGTTTTCCGAATCAGAATTCTTCTTACGAATATCTGCATTGAGCTGTGCGAAGCGCTCAATTTCTTCTCTGGTAATTTTTGTTTTTGAAGCAAATACGATCATTTCTGATGCTTCAGTAATTTGTGATTGATTGAACGAATGTTCTCTCAACTTTTTGCGCTTATCACTATCATTCACCTGAAAAAAGGCATATGGCTGAAGCCCCATTGATGATGGACTCAACCTGAGTGAATTAAGCAAAATATCCATTTCTGATTCCGAGATTTTTCGATTCGGATCAAACTTCTTTGTGGCATAGCGCCAATCAAGTGCCTCTATAATATTTGTATCTTCTTGAATCATGATTCTTCTACTCTTCTATTAACACTCCCATTTTACCAGATTGATAGTCGCGCATGGCCTCCATAATCTCGGTTTGGTTATTCATTACAAAAGGGCCGTAGGTAGCCAGGCTTTCATCGATGGGTGAAGCTGAAAGAAAAATAAGCTGGGTAGGCTCATTGCTCTCAAATACCACACGGTCTCCTTCCGTACTAAAGTTGAATAAGTGCTCAGATTCAACTAATCCATAACCTTCAATTTTTCCGCTTCCCTTGGGTATGTAAAGGGCAAAATTGTGATCGGGGTTTACCGGTAGTACCGCTTTGCTGTTCGCATCAAAATAAATCCAGGCGATGGTCATTTCAGATTTGGCCGGCACTTTTCCACTTACGCCAGCCAACCTTCCCGATATCACTTTGGCCTTAACTCCTTCGCCCAAGTTTACTTCAGGTAATTCTTCTTTTTGATAGGCATAATAAGATGCGGGCTCCATCTTCTTCTCTGCGGGAACATTTATCCACAGCTGTATGACTTCCATAGGCTCTGCAGATTCAACCAATTCTTCCGAAGGTCTTTCGCTGTGAACAATTCCCCTTCCTGCATTGACCCATTGAATACCACCTTTAGAAATTATAGAGCTGTTCCCAAGAGAGTCTCGGTGGTGTACTTCTCCATTGAGAACAAAGGATACCGGGGAAAAGCCTCTGTGGGGATGTGGTCCTACACCCTGGTGCAGAGCTTTTTGATCCTTCTTAATTGGGAAAGATCCATGGTGCAATAGTAGAAATGGGTCTATCTGTTCCACTTGTTGAGTGGGCAGTGCCTGTTTAATGGGAATACCACCCATATTTACTGTCTCGGCGCGTAGTGCTTGTAATACTTTTTTATTTTTCATCATCTTGACATGGGTACTTCTATAAACAAAACCTTGGCTTTTGACTGAGTTTTCACCGAAAAGGAATCCGTTTCTGAAATGCCAGTCGCATCTTTTACGGCGAGAGAATTACCTCCTATTACCGCATCACCTTCCAGCAGCAGCGCATAGACGCCGTTGTCTTCTTGATTCATTTTGTAGTTTATCTCACTATTGCCTTCAAGAGTAGTAAGAGATATGTAGGCATCCTGATTGATCTTTACGCTATCAGAAACATCTTCAAGAGGAGATACCAATCGGAGAACTTTGTTCAGGCTATCGTCCGGGTTATAGCTCTTTTGATCATATCGGGGAGCGATATTCTTTATTTTAGGGAAGATCCAAATCTGTAAAAAATTCACTTCCTTATCCGGATTCTTGTTGTATTCGCTGTGCAATACGCCTGTACCAGCTGACATCACCTGAATATCATTTTCGCGAATTACCGATGTGGTTCCCATACTGTCCTTGTGCTCCAAATCACCGCTGAGTGGAATGGAAATGATCTCCATATTTTCATGCGGATGCGTTCCAAATCCCTTTCCACCTGCAACAACATCATCGTTTAGAACTCTCAGCATTCCAAAATGCATTCGTTCGGGATTGTACCAACTGGCAAAGCTGAAAGAATGATGAGTATCTAGCCATCCATGATTGGCATGCCCTCTGCTATTTGCTTTGTGTATTTGAGTTTTCATTGTTCATTTATTGTGGACACAAAATTAATGTACCTACATACATTTCTAAACAGCTGATTCTTATGTCTAATTAGACAAAACTTATCTGCCTGATAAATAAACTCGTCGAATTATCCTTATCCAACTCAAAATGTGGACAAAAAGGTTTCTAATAAAACGGAAAAGATCATTTGATGATCTTACTTTTGACCTGTATTAGGCCCAGTATTCCCCGACTATGAAAATTAAAGTTATAGGTCTTTTGACCGCTACCCTCTTCCTGACCCTTTCAACGGTTGCTCAATCTGAAAATGACTCTGCAAATTCTCTCTTCGATCAGTTCGAGGACCTTAAGAAAAAAAGTAATAATTACCAGAACTACGAAGTCGTTGATAAGGCTGTGCTAGGTGAGTTTTGGAATAATATTGATGACAGTCTCCGCGTTCAAAAGGATGAAATTGCTTCTCTAAAGAAAGATCTAGCTGCTACGCAAAAAAATGTCAGCCAACTTGAAGGTCAGATTTCTGAGCGAGACTCTAAAATTACGGAACAAACTGAGCTCATAGACAATATGAGTTTCTTAGGTATCCAAATTGGCAAGGGAACCTATGTTACTTTTACCTGGGCCATCATATTTGTTCTCATTATTTTGGTGCTGATTGTGTATTTCAGATTTAAGAAAGCTAATAAGGTTACTACTGAAACGAGAAAAGAATTCAACACCTTGCAGGCGGAGTTTGAAGCTCACAGACAACGGGCACGCGAAAACGAAACAAAAATCAAGCGCGATCTGCAAACTGAAATCAATCGCGTAGAAGAACTTAAAGAAAAACTGGGAAAGGCTTAAAGCTCTTTTTTAATTCCATCTATAATTTGCTTCAGTAGCCGCTTATTGTCATTTAGGCGCTCTTCAAGCATTATCATCGTTTCAGTTCCTTTCACCCCTTCTACGTCCTGAATTTTAAAAATAACTTCTTTTGCATGTAGCGTATCCTTGCACCTAAGTTTGCAGAATATACCATAAGTGCCTGCTGCCAAATCTGCTACTGTTACTTCGGGAATGGCTGTTAACAGATTGATTACCTGAACCGCATTATGTCCGGTTTGGACAAAAATACCAATGTAGACTGTGAGCGTATAGCCAAACTTCTCGTAATTTATTGAAAGTGAATAACCGCTTATTACCCCGGCTTTTTCCAGTTTCCTCGCACGCTGATGCACAGTACCCGTTGAAACAAGTAGATCTTTCGCAATTTCGGTAAATGGCTTTCTCGAATTCTCGATAAGCTGTAGAATAATCTCACAATCCAAATCATCTAATCGCTTAATCATTTGAATACTATTTAGATATTCCATCAAATAAATGAAATATTTTTAATTATTGGGGTGAATTAGAACAATAAGTGTTACAAAACACTTAATCATATATAAATTTCAATAAAATTAAAAGTATGTTGGTAGATGTAATTAATAATTCTAGGAGTGTGATAGAGCTTCATTTAAGTGGAGACAGAGAAGTGCTTACTGAGGTAAAATATCTCCCACACAATAGAGTAAAGAAGTATGAGCACCGAGTTTCTGATTATATGAAAAGTGGTGCTTCTTCAAAACAAACGCGTAACAAAATTGCCATAGCCCTGGCTAAGTAAGGGTAAATATGAACCAGTAGGTTAGGGTTATCGTGGTAGAAAAAAAGGAGCTTTTAGGCTCCTTTTTTTAATGTAAAAATGGAAGGGAGAAAGCCTGATTAACCATATGAAAAGACTCTTATAGACTATTTCTCCCTTCCTTGTTCCACGTTTGGAACAATAAATATCTTATTTAATTACTCGTAGCGAAGAGCCATTGCAGGATCGGTACGGTTGATTCTAAAAGCGTGGTAAAAAACTACCAAAATAGAAAGAGCTGCAGCAAGCACCAGACTTAAACCTGGAATGGCAATTCCATAATCAACCTTGTATGCAAAATCTTCTAGCCATATATCCATCAAATATAGGTTCAAGGGTGTGGCAATAACAAAGGCTATAACAAGAATTAACACAAAGTCACGCACGAGTATCCATGCAATTCTTGCGCTGCTAGCTCCGAGAATTTTTCTAACGCCAATCTCTTTCGTTCGGGTTTGAACGGAAAAGCTCAAAAGAGCAAATAAACCGAGTAAGGCTATAAGAATGGAGATGAATGCAAAATATTTGAATATAGAATACATATTCATTTCGTCGGTGTAATTCTGCTCCAGATCGTCGTCTAGAAAGCTAAAGCTGAAAGGGTGCTTAATTGATTTTTCTTCCCAACTTGAACGGATATCCGAAATGACTTCTGTGTAATTTCCGGCTTTAAGCTTGACGGAAATGGTATTCGATCCGCTGGGGTTATAGCAAAGTACAAGGGGCTCTAAGGGATTGTGAAGGGAAAGGAAGTTAAAATCGCTTACTACACCAACCACTTTTCCATCGTTAGCTGCTTGTCCATTTGCGAGCAGACCCCACTGCATGCGCTTATCTAGAGGACTTTCTTCCCAATTAAATCTTCTTGCAGCGGTTTCATTTATAATGAAAGCTTGTTGCTGGTCGGTGGGAAATTCTCTGGAAAAGTTTCGCCCTTCAATTAAATCCAGCCCAAGTACCTCTATAAAGAATTCGTCTACGAACAGGGTTTTCACCCCTTTCTCATAAAGGGCTCCATTATCATCCTCAAGCCTAAACATAAGTTCGCCGCTGTTTCCCGATGGCATATTGGTACGCGAAACTGCAGCGACTCTTGAATCTTCTCTCAATTCGTAAATAATTGGACTGAGTTTTTTTGTAGCGCTCGTATCGGCTGGCAATGGAATGCTAATTACATTCTCTCTATCAAAGCCGAGGTTTTTGGAATGGATATAATCCATTTGACTACCAATGAGCATGGTGCCAGTAATCATGAACAGCGAGAAAATAAATTGAATAAGTATTAATCCTTTGCGGAACAGGCCAACTCCTCCAAAGTTTGGTATACTACCCCTAAGAACCCTGACAGGCTTTAAAGAAGAGAGAACAAATGCAGGGTAACCTCCGGCAATAATTCCCACAAGTGTTAAAATACCAACTAAAACTACGACGAGATTGATACTAAATATATCAGCAGAAGTAAAACTCTTGTTACTAATCGCATTAAAAGAGTTTAGCAGAATCTCAACCAGCCCCAAGCCCAAAATTATGGCTAGTCCTGTAATCAGGAATGACTCGCCTAAGAACTGCAATCTAATCTGCTTTTGATCGGCTCCCAGGGTTTTTCTCACCCCGACTTCCTTCGCCCGTTTACTTCCCTGAGCGAGTGATAGGTTTACATAATTGATGGATGCAATAAGAAGAATAAAAAGAGCTAATAAGCCAAAAATCAAGATATACGAGAAATTACCTTTAGGTAAGTCGTAGTCCAGTCCATCTTTGAAATGCAGACCCGTCAGTGGTGTTAGTGAATAATCAATATTGGCTACTACCCCACTTTGAGCTGCCCAGGGTTCTACGTAACGGGCATTCAAGGTGTCAAGCTTTGCATCGAACTCTCCTTCATCAATGGGTTGATTAAACTTCAAAAAGGTATAAGTGGCAACGCGAAACCAGTCAAGCTCAAGATTGTCTCTTACTTGCTGGGGAAGAGTTGTAATAGAAACCACGCCCTTAAAGGGTATCTCGCTATTTTCCGGAATATCTTGAATAACAGCCTGTATGGTTACAAGCGTGTTATTAATCTGCATTTGTTTTCCCACAGCTTCTTGAGCTGATCCGAATAATCTCTGAGCAAGTGTGCTGTTTATTACCGCTGTGGATGGAGTTTTCAATAATTCTTCACTTGCACCTGCAATAATATCATAAGTAAAGACATCAAAAAGCGTGCTATCTGTAAACCAAAATCTATCTTCCTGGTAAACCTTATCATTGTAAGTTATCTCAACCGACTGAGGATATCTTAAGAAACGGACGAAATTCTGAACTTCGGGATAGTCTTGTTTAAGTGTAGGACCAACAGCAAGGCTTGCCAAAGCAGTATTCAATTCGCCGTTCAAATTTAATTTTGATTGAACTCTGTAAATTCTATTCGAGTTCTTGTGCCAATCGTCATAGGTCAATTCATCAGCGACATACAAGGAAATGAGAATACAGCATGTCACTCCGAGTGCCAATCCAATTATGCTGACAATAGCATAAACCTTATTTTTAATAAGATGTCTTAGAGCAATTTTTATGTAACTAATTATCATCTGCCTAGATTAAAGAGACGCGTTCGCTTTCCAATTCAGAAACTACTGAGCCATCATGAAGTTTTATAATTCGTTCAGCGTAGTTTGCGTCGTGTCTCGAGTGGGTTACCATAATAATCGTACTGCCAGCTTCATGAAGTTGGGTCAGGATCTCCATTACTTCATTTCCATGCGCCGAATCTAAATTTCCTGTTGGCTCATCAGCCAAAATTATTTTCGGAGAATTTATCACAGCTCTAGCCACTGCTACCCTTTGCTGCTGCCCCCCACTTAGCTGCTGCGGATAATGTTTTGCTCTGTGAGCGATACCCATTTTTTCTAGAATATGGTTTACTTTTTCTTCGCGCTCAGCTTTAGGCTTTTTTAAATAGAATAAGGGTAGCTCTACATTTTCAAAAACCGTAAGCTCATCTATGAGATTAAAACTTTGAAAAATGAAACCAATATTCTCTTTTCTAATATTTGAACGTTGCTTTTCGCGAAGTGGATGAATGGCCTGATCATCAAGAAAATACTCACCAGAACTGGGAGTATCGAGTAAGCCAATAATATTCAGCAAAGTAGATTTACCGCACCCTGACGGTCCCATAATGGCTACGAACTCACCTTTCTTTATTTCAATATCAACCGCATTTAAAGCTGTGGTTTCTACATCTTCAGTGCGGTAAACTCTACTTAACTTGTTTGTTTTTATCATGTTTAGTTTGTTATCTTAATTCGTTCGGCATCGCCGTATGTTGCATAGGAGCTCGTAATGACTTTATCTCCTTCATTCAAGCCTTCCAAAACTTTAAAATATCTTGGATTTTGGCTCCCGAGTTGTATCGTGCGTTTTTCAGCATCGCCGGCATCATTGACTACAAAAACATAGTTTCCATTTGAACTTTGGTAAAAACCTCCACGCTTTAGCATGAGCGCGCGCTCTTTTGCACTGAGCTCCAGACTAACCCGGATATTCTGACCGCGTCTAAGGTTATGAACCTGATGTTCTCCTGTAAAAGTTAAATGTACCGTAAACTGTCCATTCTCAACAGATGGAAAAATTTTTGAAACAACGGCTTGGTACTCTCTTCCTCCCAGGTCGGCCATGGCTTTTTGACCAATCTGAACTCTGTTCAGGTAGTATTGGTCAACGGGAGCTGATATTAGGAAGCTATCCAGTACATCTACCCTACCCAAAGTTTCTCCCCTATTTTTTGATTCTCCAATATCGTGATCGAATTGACTGATATGACCACTGATAGGCGCTTTGATAGTCAGATTATCCAATGCCTTTCTAATGGCACCAAGATTTCTTTCCATCAGCTCTATACTGCTATCAATACGATGTAGCTGACTTTGTCTATAAGCCTCGTCTGTAGCCTTCCGCTCTTCCAGCAGCCTGAGTCTTTCTTTTAAATAATGCAATTGATTTTTTGACTCGTCGAAATCAGCTCTGGCTATAGCTCCATCGCGAAAAAGAACGGAATCTATAGAAAACAGCCTTTTTTGTTCTGTTAATTGGTAGTGTACTTCAAGCAATTGCTCCTGAACCTGACGTTTATTTTGATCGAGAGAAATTCGGGTAGAGCGCAGGTTATTTATCTGCTCAATAATTTGGGTCTCTCTATTCATAAAGTCAAGCTGCATCGTTGCGTTTGATAGTCTCAATATGGGCTGCCCCCTGGTTACACCAGCTCCATCTTCTATAAAGATCTCTTCAATTCTACCACCTTCGCTTGCGGTAATTTGAACGGTTCTAACTGGTTCAAGTGCTCCATTCACGGTTACAATCTCCTGAAATTCATCAAAAATAACTTCATCAATTGTAATTTTTGAACTGCTTATGTTGAAGGTTCTTTTTGCACTGGCATTAAGGGCCAGCC
>Ga0207419_1002035_pt1 | contig 13938 bp, 16 predicted proteins | sample ElkSloMetagenome_4_FD_184723 | JGI IMG/M metagenome (GOLD analysis project Ga0207419, IMG submission 184723) | Hot spring microbial communities from Elkhorn Slough, Monterey Bay, USA - MD2A (version 2) | ecosystem: Environmental > Aquatic > Marine > Intertidal zone > Estuary: Microbial mat ... | reverse complement strand
CCTCCGTAGCGTGTCATCTCCCCCACGTGCGCATATGCCTGTATCAGGGATCATATCACCTTTTTGAGTGGTTTACAACCACTTTAGGATTGCTATATTTCATAGCTGTATGCACCGCTCCCGTACGACGCGACCACGCGCGTTAGAACGACGCCGTCACATATGATGTCCGGGCTCCTGAGAACAATCTCAGGAGCTTTCTTGTGTGTGGTTCTCTATACAAGAACAGCCTACTGCTCTCGTGCATTCGTGTCAAGGGGGCAGATGTGATTCAGCGGTTCGGAAAAAAGGTGCGCCGCCTGCGGGAGGGTGCCGGCCTCAACCAGAGCGAACTGGCGCAGATCCTGGGATTGAGTGAGCACTCCAAGGGATTTATCAGCGAGATCGAGAGCGGCAAGAAGATCCCCAAAGCCGAGTTGATTCTGCGCATTGCGCTGCACTTTAGTGTGAGCACCGACTATCTGTTGCGGGATGACCTTACCGAACCGGGTGATAATGAAAGTTGACCATGCCGATACGCTATTTTATCCCGGATTGGGATGACCGGGTGGACCCCCACTATGACTTCCTGACCGACACGCATACGCCGGGGCGCAATCCCTACCGGGATGATGTCTATGCCCACCAGATCTATGTACCCCCACCCTACGATGGGGTACTGCTCTCCCGGGCGGTGCTGGACGAGAGTGGGTCAAAATATCAGGCCATCCAGGATGTCGGGTCGGTGCATCACTACCTGCGGCTGCCGGAGGGCCATCAGGTGATGGGGGATTGTGGCGCATTTAGCTACTGGAAAGACCCGGAGCCGCCCTACCAGACCGACGAGATGCTGGATTTTACCAGCGTATGGGCTTTGACATTGGCGTCTCCATTGATCATCTGATCTTTGCCGAACTGGATGCCGAGAAGGAGCGTCGCTGGGATCTGACCCAGGCGAATGCCGAGGAGTTTCTGCAGCGGTACCGCCAGGGGAACTACAGCTTTACGCCAATGGGGGTGGCGCAGGGGTGGGATCCCGCCTCCTACCAGCGCGCGGCCCGCGCATTGGTGCAGATGGGCTACACCCATATCGCCATTGGCGGCCTGGTGCGCAGTCAGAATACCGAGATTGTCCGGGTGCTGACCGCCGTGCAGGAGGTGCTTCGCCCCGGCATGCAGGTGCATCTCTTTGGCGTCAGTCGCCCCGACCAGGTTCCCACCTTATATGCGCCTGGGCATCACCAGCTTCGATAGCGCCTCGCGGTTGCGGCGGGCCTGGATGGATGGGCGGCGGAACTACTTTCTGGGAGACGCTGCCTACAGCGCCATCCGTATCCCGGAGGCGCGCGCACTCGCCAGAAAGCAGCACCTGGACGAACACGAGACAATCCGGATGGAACAGGCGGCGTTCGCAACCCTGCGTGCCTTTGACCGAAACGAAGCATCGCTAGAAGCGACCTGGGAGGCCGCGGTGGCCTACGCCGCGCTGTCGGGGAAAGACACTGACCGGCTTAAGCAGGACTACCGGGAAACCCTGAAGGTGCGGCCCTGGCAGCAGTGCCGGTGTGCCATTTGTACAGAAATTGGCGTTGAGGTGATCATCTTTCGGGGCAACAACCGCAACCGCCGGCGGGGATTTCACAACACCTGGCAACTCTACCAGCATCTCCAGGCCAGCGAACGGCACAATGGTCCACCGCCGGAGGTGGTGACGCAGCTTACGCTGGAGGGAGAGCAGGTTTTGGATATGGAAAAATGACGACCCCCACATCAAGTGGAGTTCACACAATCAACGTCGGAAGTGCCATACCTTACCTTGATGTACCATTCGGCAAAGCATATGAGCACTTGAGCCATAATATATTGGCAAACATGACCGTGGTATAATCGCGGACAGATTGCCTGGCGGGCAGCACCTCCTACGCTAGAGGGGTCTCTGCCTGCCGGCGTTGCAACATCAGATTATCCAGGATGTTGTCCCAGCGAGAGGAGCATGTGCGATGCCATACACCTTTATTCCACCCGAGCCGTTTCTGCGGTATCAGGGAGTCACGATCTATTACCTCGACGAAGGAGATGGTCCTGCCACCTACTCATACACACCGGGTGCCTACCAGAACGATCATGAGACCCTGGCCTTTGACGTGCGTGATCTGCCCGTCCCGGATGCGGCCGACCCGGACGATCATGCGGCGATCATCCGGGCTGCACTGGACGCGGGGTTGATCTCATTGCCCCACTATGTCCCCGACAATGACAAGCCCGCTCGGAGCTTCACATTCCGCGTGGTACGGAGCGAAGAAACGGCAGATGCCGTTGCCACCTACACCCTGCTGGACGAACAGGGGCACCCTGTGGCCCCCATGCAGGACATACCTGTCGCCGAACTCCTCGTCTATCTGGAAACTATGCTCACTCCCGGGGATGCGGCATAAATCAGCCGCGCGGCTCGTTGCGCTCCACATCCACCCCCAGCGCTAGCAGCACCTGCCGGGCCCGGCCGGCATCAAAGCGACTGGTCGGGATACCACTGATCAGGCTGACCAGCCACTTGGGGGCAACCCGCTGATCATCCACCAGCACATACCAGTCGCGGTAGCGTCGCGCGGCCTGCCCATCGGTGGCGAGCGCCTGGCGTGCCTGTTCCAGCACGGCCTCCCGCGATATTTGCAGCGACACACCGCTGATGGTGGCCGTGCCGCGCGGCTGTGCCGCCGCCACCAGGCGCTCCGGTTGGACCGCCGGTGCTTGCCATGTCCGGCCTTCCAGCCAGGCGCGTAACTGACCCAGTTTCGTTCCCATTGGGCCATCGGTCAGCGTGACCGCAACCCCGGCCGGCACCTGGTCTTCCCATCCCTGCAAGGCGCGCAGGTAGCGCTGACTCACACCCAGGCAGAGTTGGCGATAGTCTTGCTGCATCAACTCGGTAAAACGTGCCAGCACCTGCGGACGTAACTGGTCGGCGCGTTTAGGTGACATGGTGGCATCATAATCGGGGATGGGTTGCGTGGCAGGCACCAGTCCATACTCCGCCGAGAGGCCATAGACCGCAAGATCCTGCACAAACAGCGGTTGTGTTCGCTGGAAGCTACGCAGCACCCGCCAGAGCGGGCCATCGTAGCGTTCAAGCGCTGGAACCGGCTCTACCGGGCCACGCTTCCGCGCTGAACACTTCAGGATAAGCAATCGCACGGCGTTAATCCCCCCCAAGCGGGTGAAACGAAATATCGTGGTCGTAGGTATCAATGCCCTCTTCGCGCTTGAGGAAGTTCACCACCGCGTAGGTCAGCGGCGTTGCCAGCGCCTCATAGGCCACCTTGACCAGCCACTGGGTGACGATGGCGGTCAGCAGGCCGGCGGCGGGAATCGTGCCCAGGAAGGCGATACTCACAAACAGCAGCGAGTCCAGCCCCTGCCCGACCACCGTTGAGCCAATCGTGCGTGCCCAGAGCATGCGCCCCTGGGTTAGCACCTTCATCCGCGCCAGGACAACGGCATTGGCAAACTCGCCCAGCAGATAGGCGCAGAAGGAGGCCAGCAGCAGTCGCGGCGTAAAGCCCAGGATGCGCTCATAGGCCGCCTGCGCCTCCCAGAAGGCCGCGCCGGGCAGTACCTGCGCCCCCCAGATCGCCGTCACTGCCAGCAGGTTACAGGCAAAGCCCAGCCAGATCACCTGGCGCGCCCGGCGATAACCATAGACCTCCGTCAGCACATCGCCGCAAATGTAGCTGATGGGGAAGATAATCGTCCCGGCCGGCAGGATCAGGCCAAAAACATTGATCAGCTTCACGGCGATGATATTGGCGATCAGCAGGCTGGTGATAAAGACGGCGACAACGATCACAAACCAGGTCGAGTGCTGCTGGTTCGATAGACGTGACACGCAGGGTTCCCTCCTTTATATGAATTTTGAATCTGGATATCGATGATCGGGAGTCCCGGCTTCAGCCGGACCAGGCGTTCCCGGCAGCAAAAGCACGGTGCATCGAATGCACCCTCCTGCCGTCTACGGCGGTGATGATATCCGGGTTGAATTTTCATAGTTCATAAGCCAGAATTCCCGGGTGGCATATCCGAAAGATCACCCCGTCACCTCATCACTCCGTCACCTCATCACCCCGTCACCTCATCACCCCATCACCCCATCACCCCGTCACCCCATCACTCCATCACCCCATCACCCCATCACTCCGTGACTGCCCGCACCTTGCAGCGCGCCAGCCAGATATCCTGCAACTCGGCAGCATAGCGCTGGAGCAGGTCCGCTGCAAAGGTCGGCGCAGCAATCCCCAGTTCGGTCAGGCCGACCGTTGGTACCGGCGTTCCCTCGGTGGCGATGTTGAAGCCGGTGTGGATCAGGGTGGAGGTGGCGCTGCTGGTAGCAATCGACACCGAGAGTTTGCCGGGGGTACCATCGGCGCGGGGCAGGTAGAGATCATCGCCCCGGCGGGTAATGGGCCGGTCGGTCATCTGCGCCAGCAACTCGCCGGCGGTGATGATCAGCATGCGCTGGCGGTAGACCGTCAGGTGCAGGTCGCCCGCGAAGAACTCCGCAATGATATGCAGCATTAACGGGCTGGCGATCGCCGCCTGCGCCTTGACATCCGCGATATCGACCATCTCGCGCAGGTCCACCCGACACGGCCCGACGAAGGCCACCGCCGCATCCCCCAGCAGATCAACCGTGCGGTAGATCCAGTGGGGCGCAAGCTGGCGACCATCGTAGGTCATCTGGCGATCAGTGATCACGCAGGTCTGAAGCATCGGGCGTCCTTATATGCTGACACAGTACTGTCGCCGGATTATATCATACACCACCCGGCGCAGTGGTCGTGCTTGTGCATTATCCTATGCTAGAATGGCGGGCAGTATCACCTGATAATCCGAGGAAAACCATGACGCGTATCTATGTTGCGGGACCGTTGTTCAATTCGCATGAACGCTGGTACCTGGAGCGCATTGCGGTGGCGCTGGAAGCGGCCGGGTACCGTACCTTTCTGCCCCATCGTGATGCGGGGTTACTGGATAGCCGTACGCCCGCCGACCAGTCCCGGCTCTTCCAGGCGGATCTGGCCGCGCTAGATGCCTGTGATGGGTGTGTGGCGCTGCTGACCGGCGCGGACCATGACTCAGGGACCAGCGCCGAGTTGGGGTATATGTATGCGCAGGGGAAACCCTGCGCCGGCCTCACCGATGATATGCGTACGATGAACAATATGATCTGGGGGATCTGTGGGGAAGGGCAGCGCATTGCCCGCACGATTGAGGAGTTGCTGGTACTGGTTGCGGCACCGTTCGCGGCTTCCCCGCCGGCAATCGGCGCTACTGACCACGACCGGCCAGACGATGCATCATCTGCTCGATATGGTTGAGATCGTGCCACACGGTCAGCAGCAGGTGCTCGCCAGGCGATATCCGGCCCCTCCAGGGATAGGTTGCGGCACAGTCCTAGTTCGCCGGGGCGCGTTCGACGTAGGCAGTGATCTGCTCCGCACGCATGGTAGGGTTACGCCTGCACGCCCTCCGCGCACAGCGCACGCCCACCCTGCCCGGCCGCTGCCAGAGATCAGCGCTCGGCCAGCAAACGGTACGCCCCGTGACCAAACACGCACGCCTTGCCGACATGCAGCAGGCTCCCGGCCAGCAGCACGCTGCGCACGTCCGGCGGCACGCCGCGCAACCGGGCACTCCCGACGATGCCGCCCAGCTTCATATGCTGCGTCCGCCCGCCCCGGGTGGAGGTCCGGCCCCAGTCTTCCCAGCGCACCTGCGCCTCGTCTACGCGGATTGCCTGCGCCTGTTCCACCACCGGCCGATACATGATCGACCAGGGGCCGTCCCCATGAAAAATCGTGAGCGCGTTCAATCGCCAGCACATCGCGCGGACCAGCGCATCCGGTTCCAGCGTGCTGAGATACTGCTTGCCCCGTTTTACCCGAACCGGCGTCTCCAGGATGATCCGCAGGTCGTCCGGGAGCGTGCGGGCCTGCGCCGCGATAGCAGCGGCATCCAGCAGCGGCAGGGCATTACGCTCCGCAAGCACCTGCTCATCCTGGTAGATTACCGGGCCGGTGTGCTGCCAGGGCTGCAGCGCCTCAACCCGCTCCAGGCGGGCCGGTACGCGCTGTGCGCCCAGCCCCATCTGCCCCAGTTGGGCAAAGCCAAACAGGAAGTAGGGCAGGTAGTCAATGCCCCGCCCGATAATCACCAGGCCAAACTCCAGGCTCTCCCCGGCGTGGAAGCTGGTCCGGCGATCGGCTGGGGGATCGATCACAAAGGGGCGCGGCACATCCTGCAGATCATGCAGATGCGGGACACCCGGCGGGTGCGGGGTTTCAAACACCCAGCGGTAGGGACAGATCGTCGCGAAGGGACACTGGTTGGCTGCACCCCAGCAGGTCTGCGGGCACACGGCGCGCTGAAAGGCATAGCCAAAGCCGCCCCGCAACATCCCGCCCTTGTAGGCGGGCAGGTGGGCATCGGCGAGCAGGCGCAGCGTCACCCGGGTGCGCAGCACGGCCAGGTCCGGCAGAGTAAACGGAGGCGTGGCTGATGGGTCGGTCATGGCCTGTTGCATTCCTCCTGATCACACACATGGCTTTCCGGTCCAGTATACCACCTAATGGCCGACCGCAGCCGGCGGACCGTAGATAGTGGCTGGGTGTCGGCGGTCGGGGTCTGGTGTCGGCGGTCCGCCGACCGCCATTTGCCGGCGACCAGTGAGATTATGTAGAAATCGACACTGGAGTACGGCTCATGCACGCACACTTCCCGATTTGTTCCGGCGGCACGCCGTATCATTGACGCGCGGATCTATCTGATCTATACTTCCTGCCGGCAGATGCATCTTCTTTCCAGAATACCAGGGTGTGCCGCCGTCGCTGTACAGATACCAACACCCATCACGGTCGCTCCGGTGGGTTCCCGTGTTGTCGGACTGTGCAGCAGGGTGCTATTGCGGGTTGGGTCCAACTCGTCCCGGCATCCCGGTATTCCGCTGGGACGAGGTTGTGGCATGCCGGGACCCTGCTCCCGGCAGCACGACGAACTATGAGGTAGGCATGACTGATCCGACCGGAACACCAACCGCCCCGGTAGCGACGGATACGTCCGACTCACCAGATACGCCGGCGCTGCCCGAAGAGTTCCTGGCGGCACTTGCGGCTCGCGTGCAGCAGCAGGTTCACCAGTGGGCAGATACGCCCTGTGTCAGTATTGGCCAGGCGCGGGCGCTGACGACCCTTAAGGAAACCAGCATTCGCTATTTTGAAACCCTCGGCGTGCTGCATCCCCAGAAAGCCAGACCGCAGTCTGGATCGAGCCGGCTCTATACACTGACCGATCTGCGTCGTCTGTATGCACTGGCACTCCTGATCAATGAGCACCAGTTTCGGCCGGCCGAGGCCGCCCGCATTGTCACAACGTATCACGATTACTTTGAACAAACGCGTCTTCCCCCGCTGCCGACGCTGCTCAGCCAGGAGAGTAATGCCATTACCGATGGCTTTCTCCTGGCGCGTCTGATGAGCCAGGTGCTTGATGCCGTCCAGATCGACCTGACCGAACCATGGGTGTCATCGGCGGACGCGGGGGCAGCGGGACTGTCTGGTTCCGCACGGCCCGACCCGGCGCATCCACGTGTAGTCGGGCTGATCTTTCCGGTTCCTCCAACGGCAGCGGCGCCCCACCCCCACACCTCCGCCGATATGCAGGCGCTGGGACGCAACCTTAGCCAGAACCCGCACGAGGTTCTGGTGGCCCTGGACCGCCAGACGTTCATCCCGCCGTCCGAGGATCAGGATCCGATCCCTGCGCTTCTCAGTGGGCGTAATGATACCACCGTGGTATTCTACAGTCCTGAGGCATGGACCATCCCGGTGCCTGACCAGTGCCGGTTTTGCCTGTATATCCCGGCGGGGCAGCCACACCTGGCGACACTCTTTATGGTTGTCGGGGCTGATGCCGCAACGGTACCGCCCATCCTGACCCCACGCGTGCCGACCCGCGACACATTCCTGCAGCGGCTGCTTGCTCTGAGCGCGACCATCTTTGCGGCGTTTCGATCGGTTTCTCTCACCAAAAACTACCGCTACCGGTCCGATGGATTTGCGCTGGACCATACGCAGGCAACCTATGGTCAGATTCTGGCAACCATCCGCCGGCTCATCTTTCCCCATGATGCTGATGATGCTTGTATGGCCGTCCTGTTTGTCCCCAATGATCTGACGCATCCAACCATGCTGACAACCCTGGCGCATCGGGGCTACGACCCTGCGCTGGCGGCGCGGATCCGGCTTGATCTCACCGGTGAGGGGCAGGGGTTAAGTGGACGGGCCTATAAGCTGCGCGAACCGTTCCTCTCGCTCACGGCCGGCTGTGATCCGCGGGTGGCCTATGCGCCGGATGAGCAGTGCCAGGTTGCGCTGGCGGTGCCGTTAGCAACGACCTGGGGCACTGCGCCGTTTGGGGTGCTCTATCTGGCCTCGCGGAATCCGGCGACAACGCTCAGCACCGATCTGGTATATGTGGCGCTCATCCTGGGCACTATTGTCAGTGAACTGCTGGGACGCTGGTGGCTGACCCGGCTGCGGCGGATGCAGGATCAGGTGCTGCATGACCATATCGCGCCGATGGTGCGCTGGCTGGATAGTCTGGATCAGCATGGGCCTGACTTTCAGCGCGCGCTTGACCAGATCCAGAACATCTGGCAGCGGATTGATCCGACCGATCCTCAGATGCGGGACACCCATCTGGCACTGGTCGTCCTGGATATTGATAAATACCGGGAGCAGGTCCAGACCAACCCGCATCCGCCCCTGCCGGTGCAGGCCCAACAGCATGTGCGCGCCGCTATTCACAAGCTCCTGCCGGAGGTCCGCGATTATTGGTTTAAAAATGATCATGTGCTTGTGATTCTGGAACAGTACGATGCTGAACGCGCGGAACGCATTACCCGGCGCATCGCCAACCAGGTCCGTGCGGTTCCGCTCGATACCCCGGCGGTAGGGGGCACGAAAATCACCATTAGCGTGCGGGCGACGATCAAAGTAATGACCTACGAAGATCTGTATGATCTCGATCAGACCGGGGGAATGCACCTGCGCGCGCAGTTGCAGACGATCATTGATGATCTACGGAAGCAGACCGCGCACACCCGGATCGACACCATCCGCATGCTCGTCCCGGACCCCCCGGCGGTCGTGTAAGCTCCCCCAACCTGCGGGGGTGCCATCCGCTCCCGCAGGTCGCTCTGGACGCGTTGCACCTTTCCCGTAGACCCGTTCCCCGCATACTGCGCACTCCGGTTGCCTTCTCCACCATTCGATGAAATCTCGAAGAACCCTTGACATCGTACGGTTCTGTGTGGTATTCTCTAAAAAATGAACCTGAACAGGTGACATCTGTGTCAGATACCGTACATGCCCCCAATTGCGGGGTCATGTATGGACATGCACGACTCAGGAAGGAACACCGCAATGCTGACTATGTTTCTCTCGGCAGTCCTCAGCGAAGCGCGCTGGACCGGTGCGTGCCCGGTGTACCTGGCCAGATGGTTCCCCTGGTCTGCAGACCGCGACTCCCGGCAGACCGCGCTGCCTGGTTCCGTCCGTTCCTGTTCCGGTTCTGATCGCCGTCCTGGCAGTTATGCAGGCGCTGTGCGTACAGCGTCTTTTTTTGTGCATCCAGCGGACGAACCGTCCGCTGGTACTCCTCTTCCCGGTGACCGGATAGATCCCGGCCATGCGCCGACGCATCATCGCCGGCTTCTGTGGGATGCACCCACTCCGCATGATCACCACCTCCCCTGGCAGCGTCGCCAGAATCTGTTCATCATATCCGCCGGACGTCGGACCATCGTGTCCGATGGTCCCCATTCCAGAGAGGATCCCCTATGAACGAGAACTATGACCCTGGCGGCGTCTCTCCTCGGCGCCAACCGCTGGTGTACGTCGTGACGCTGGGAGTATTCGAGGTGTATGTCAACCAGCAGCTGGCTGTCTGGCGCGGTGGTGGCGCCGGCCGGGGGCAACTGCAGCGCGCGTTCGCCTACCTGGTCGCGCACCGGAACACACTGGTCCGCACCGATGTGTTGAGCGAGGTTGCCGGTGTGCGGAGTCGGCAGACGGCCCGGCATGTGATACGGGGTATCCGGACGTTGCTGCACACCTGGGGCATTGGCAACGCGCTGCAGGAGCAGGATGCGGCTCTGGCCCTCCGCCCGCATGCAACATGGCAGACGGATACCGATCGCCTGGAAGCATTGTATCACCAGGCGGAGCAGTTGGATGACGATCAACAGGTTATGCACGCGTTGCAGGTGTTGCAGGCCGCAGAACCGCTGTGTGGTGGTGACTATCTCCCGACGCTCGATCTTCTCCCGGACTACATGCCCTATGGCGAACATGCCTATTGGAGTACGGTGCAGAAGCGGGTGCTGCGCCGGCTGATCCAGGTGTCGCTCACGGTGCCGGACACCTGGCAGCATGAGCAGTCCCTGCGCGTTGCCGGGCGTCTGATTGCCCTGGATCGGTATGACCTGGAGTCTTACACGCTGGCTGTGCGCGCTGCCCGGCATTGTCACAATGAGGGCGCAGCACGCAGGTTTCTGCAAATGGCCCAGGATATCCGGGACGAACTGGGTCCGGACTAAGCCCATACTAGCATTCGAGGTTTTCTTGAAACGGCAGGGGATTTCCCTGCCGTTTCGTGTTATCTTCGATATTCCTTGCATTGATCATGCCGATTCCTGCGGGTGGCTCTCTATACTGCATGCATACGGTGAACTGTACCGGAACCCGCTGACCACCCACAGGAGGCACGCCATAATGGATATTCACAAACTCCAACGCTACGATCCCCAGGCGGTCCATGCGCCCACCCATGCCCTGGATGACCGGCCGGGCCCACCCCGCGATCAAGATGTCCTGCTCATTGGCGCCGGGAACTCGGGGGAAACCGTGACCCTGCGCTGTCAGGCGCTCGGCTATCGCGATGGACGGCTGCTCCCGGCAATTGGTATCAATAACGATCGCCTGGCTCCGCGCGCGGTCACGGTATGCCAGGATAACGGCACACCGGTGTCACTCGCGCTGACTGACCGACTGGTGCTTGACGGTGAGAATCCCCGCGACCAGTTGACGGCGTATCCCCTGCTGGAGGAGCGCTATGGGATTGTCCTGCGGGGCATTCCGGTCTTCGAAACCTACCCCCGCGCCGGTGCCGGAGGTCATGGTCATCCGGTGATTGCCGCCCTGGATATTGATCTGCACATTACCGAGGTGCTGGCGCTCCTGCGACGGGCGATCCGCGGGCTCCGCGATCTGCCGCCGGACGTGCCCGGCCAGAGTGCGGTGCAACGGCTGATTGCCCGGTATCAGCAGCGTCAGGACGCCGCTCCCGAAAAGCATATTGTGGTTATTGGCGGCGCATGTGGCGCGATGGGCAATGCAACCCATCATCTGCTGCCCTATCTCATCCGCACGGTGCTGGCCGAGCATGGCATCACGCGCTATCAGCTCTGGGGCGTGGTGCTGGGACCGCAGGCATTTACCGGACTGACTCCGTTTGTGCGCCACAACTACCGGGCCGTGCTGGAGGCGCTGGAGCATATGAGCCGCGCCGGGCAGCAGCGGACCTATCTGAACGACCTGACGATCCGGATGCAGCGACCGCCCTATGACCGGGTCTTCCTGCTGGATGATCCAACCCTGCCCGGCGAATACGCCGGCGTAACCGAGGCGGAACTGGACCACTTCCTGGACCGGGCGGCGGTGAGTCTCTCGCTGCTGTTACGCGGCACAGTCTGGCAGACCATTGCCAGTCACATTGCCAATGATGATGGCGTCCCCCGTGAAGATGGACGGCTCCGCTACCTGAACACCATCCAGGGCGTGCTCATCGGCGCGGACCGGGCGCATCTGACGGAGGTGTTGACCCGCCGTGTTGCCCGGACGCTGCTTGATCAGTTTTGCCGGCGGTTTGCGGCCTGATCCGCTCGCCGTCCGCATACCCGACCCAAACATGATACCGAGAAAGGACAGAACCCCGATGAACGCACTCCTACCGAGTCATGCACCCGCCCCCACGCCCGCCCCCAACCCTGCCGGCGAGTTGCTGGATGCCATGGGGCTCACGCTGACCCTCCCGGAACGCCTGCTGCACGACGAGACCGGGCAGCGGTTCGAGCCGCCCCAACTCCAAGCCGATCGTGCGCCGGTGCAACTGCTGGCTTTCCTGATGCGCCGGGAGCCGGTCGGCGGGGCCGAACTCCTGATCCAGGAGAACCAGCGCCAGGTCCGCGCACAGCTACCGGTTCAGCTCAATCGTGCCTTCGGGAGCGCCAACGTTGCCCCGCGCGCCCTGCTGCAGGAACTCCTGACCGAGGTCCGCCGCCGGAAGGACCAGCTTGATGCCCGGTATCAGCAGCATGATCAGACCTACACCCGGACCCAGGCACGGCTTCATACCTGGCAGCAACATGCAGCGAACGGGTCGGGGGGCATTGGGCGCGGATTAATCCGGCTGATCTTCGGTGGTGATGCCCGGCTCACGCTGCCGGAGGTGATTGCACTCTGGAATCAGCGGGAATACCAGGCGCTCCAGCGCCTGACCTGGGCCGCTGCCTGCGATGTGGCCACCGCCTGTCTGGAGCTTGTCACTGATCTGCTCAATCGTCTGGATGACTTGCTGGACCAGGCCCACCAGTATGCCGCTCACCTGGAGCAATCGGTACCGCCGGCCCAGCGTACCGCACCGCCTGCCGGCTCCTGGTCGGTCAGTATTGACGCGGAGGTGGTGACGGAGGCCCTGGCCGGAATGCGTTATCACGAAGGACTGGGGGGTGATCTGCTGCAGCGTCTGGCCGCGATGACCGAGACGGAGACGCTGGCGGACCAGGTGCAGGAACTGGCCCGCCAGGAAGCCGAACGCTGTCTCGCGCCATTGTCGATTATTGATCTGATTGAACTGGAAGCGCGCGCGGGCGCCCATACGCATGCCGCTGATCCGCTGGTATTGCTCGGCCAGGCCCATCTGGAAGCGCTCCAGCGTCCCACCTGGCAGGTGTGCCGCACGGCCCGCCCGCGCGTGGAGACGCTGCAAATTACGCCGGATGGGACACCGATCTACAGCCTGGATGGATTGGGCAGCGCGGCCTATGGCGCACCGCCGGATCGGCTGGGCTTTGTGCAGGTGCAGTTCGGGGTTGCACTGGATGAGCTGACGCTGCTGCACGATGGTGATGCGGCATTCCAGGCAGCACTCCAGCAGCGCAATCTCTATGTCCTGGAGGAGATGGCCCGGACCGCGACTACGGCCACGAGTGAAAGGGAAGACATGCGATGGACCGATTTCACCGCTGCCAACGGCACGCGCGACGTAGCAGCATCCGTCACCGACCCAACCAGGGCCGCTGGGGCTGGTCCTGTCAGCGGCTGACCCTCAGTCGGCGCGGGATCACTATCACGCTCCATCTGCCGGGAACGGGCTGGTCCTGGACCTGGCGGCGTTCCTGGCGCACTGCCGGGCCGGGAGCCTGCCGAAGCACCGCCCGTCGCCAGCAGCGGCGACGGGGCAGCAATCCGAGAGGAGGATAGTCATGCATAGCTATCGACGTCACCACGCACGCTGCCGGGGCATGATCCGGGCCGGTCTGGCGATCGGGCTCATGCTGCTGCTGGGAGGGCCGGCTGCCGCTGCGCCGACTGTGGCCGCGCCGGCGGTACTCCTTGCACCGGCCGTGCCGGAAGCGCCCCGCGCCGCGCAGCCACACGGCGTGTTCTATCAGCAGGAGCTGCTGGTCGCGGTGCGCACGAATCCGGTCTGGCTGGCAGCATCAGCCGACGGGACGGGCGATCTCTGCCCCTCTGTGTTAATATGGAATGAGACAGATCACCCACCTGTATTTCGTTGCAAGGCGAGGAGATGACTGATGGATAGAAACACCCACATACCACCGAC
>Ga0207419_1002034_pt1 | contig 13939 bp, 11 predicted proteins | sample ElkSloMetagenome_4_FD_184723 | JGI IMG/M metagenome (GOLD analysis project Ga0207419, IMG submission 184723) | Hot spring microbial communities from Elkhorn Slough, Monterey Bay, USA - MD2A (version 2) | ecosystem: Environmental > Aquatic > Marine > Intertidal zone > Estuary: Microbial mat ... | reverse complement strand
TAAGCATAGGTAAATCGTTAGCGCCATCACCGATAGCAATGGTTTGAGCTATGTCTATTCCTTCTTTGTCCGCTAGTAAGGCTAGGAATTCCGCTTTTTTTTGTCCGTCTACAATATCACCAATATAATTACCAGTAAGTTTACCATCTACGATTTCTAACTCATTAGCAAAAACATAGTCAATATCTAATTTATTCTGAAGGTAATGACCAAAATAAGTAAACCCTCCCGAAAGTATGGCTGTTTTAAATCCATAGGAATGTAAGGTATCGATTAGTCGCCTGGCTCCTCTGGTGATTGGTAAACTATGAGCAATTTCTTTTAAAACAGATTCATCTAAACCTTTAAGTAATTTCATTCGTCTTTTAAAGCTTTCCTTAAAATCTATGTCTCCATTCATTGCGGCTTCTGTAATAATCTTCACTTCATCTCCTACCCCAGCACGCAGTGCCAATTCGTCAATAACTTCGGTTTGAATTAACGTTGAATCCATATCAAAACACACCAAACGTCTGTTTCTCCTAAAAATATTATCTTCTTGAAAGGCAATATCTACATTAAGGTTATTAGAAATTTCAACAAATTTCTCCGTTAAAAATGCCTTGTCCTTTATTTTACCCCTTATGGATAATTGTATTGACGCTCTTTGGTAGTTGCTGGCTTTTTCGAGCGAAATTCTACCCGTGAGTCGCTTAATAGCATCTATGTTAAGTTCTTGATCTGATATAACCTTTGTGACCTCAGAAATTTGCCGTGCGCTTAATTGTTTTCCTACTATGGTGATGATGTAGCGATCTTTTCCTTGCAGCGACACCCAGTGCTCGTAATCTGAAGCACTAATTGGAGTAAATCTCGCCTTAATCCCTAATTCATAGGACTTGAACAATAAATCTTTTAAAACACCAGCAGATTTCTTACCCGTTTTTATTTGAAATAAAATTCCCAAAGATAAAGTATCGTGTATATTAGCTTGTCCTATATCTAATACTTTGGCACCATAGGTAGCAAGGACTTCGGTTAAGCTAGAGGTTAGACCGGGCTGGTCCGAACCCGAAATATTAAGTAAGAAAATATCGTTTTTCACGGTCTATAATTAAAAGTAGTTGATGACTATTTTATAAACCGACTATGCCAACTTTCTGAGGCAGGAACCTCCCAGTTCTGATTAAATTCGGCAATATTATGCACCAAGTTATTAAAAACAATGGTGTTTTTTGAAACGGCTCTATCTTTAGCCATTTTCTTAAAGTCCTTGAGTGGTTTATAGGCAATGAAATCGCCTTGCTTGTAAGATACATTCATTTTATCCATGAGATCTACATCATAGTTTTGCTCTAACTGCTGAATAAAATGAACCGAGGCATCTATGGAACATCCTGTTGCTGCTTGATTAGCCTGATTTAAAGCCAACACTATAAATCGCTTGTATATAATTTTATAACCTGCTTCCAAATCCTTACCATGAGCTGTCCATCTTTCGATAAAATTTTCAATCTTAGTACTAATTTCAGAAACTTCTTCAGTAGTAAATGAACGGTTACATTGGTAGATCCAAACTCGAGATGTGTCTGGTAGATTATCAAATTCCTTTAGCATAGATTAATTATTTTTTTTTCGATCTAAGTAATATTTTCTTACGACTCCGGTAATCGCAAAAAATACAAACCAAAGTGGCACGTAAACCCAATTTATCTGACCATTTTTAAAATAGGTTAGCACTAATAAAACTACCGTCCAAAATAAACCGTTAGTTATAGCGGCTTTATAGAGCGCTCTATTTAGTTTCATTAGAGATCTTCGGCGTTTGCAATAAGTTCTGCGACGTCCATAACTTTTATATCTCCCTCTTTCTCTTTATTCTTTACGCCGTCGGTCATCATGGTATTACAAAATGGGCAGCCCGCTGCAATGATTTCTGGTTGTGTTTCTAGAGCTTGCTCGGTACGTTCTATATTCACCTCTTTATTCCCTGGTTCAGCATCTTTAAACATTTGCGCCCCACCAGCTCCACAGCATAGTCCTCGGCTTTTACAGCTTTTCATTTCTACCAGTTCTGCATCTAACTTTTTAATGAGATCTCTAGGGGCTTCATAAACATTATTGGCGCGCCCTAAATAGCACGGGTCGTGAAAAGTGATCCGTTTTCCTTTAAATTTACCTCCTTCAATGGTTAAACGGCCGTCCTTCAATAAGGATTTTAAAAATTGTGTATGGTGTACCACATCATAAGAACCTCCCAACTGTGGGTATTCGTTTTTAATGGTATTGAAACAATGGGGACACGTGGTTACAATAGTCTTTACTTCGTAAGCATTTAATACTTCTATATTTGTTACGGCCTGCATTTGAAATAGAAATTCATTTCCAGCACGTTTGGCCGGATCACCAGTACAGCTTTCTTCAGCGCCTAGAACTGCAAATTTTACATTAGCTCTATGAAGGAGCCTCACGAAAGCTTTGGTTATTTTCTTTGCTCTATCATCGAAACTACCAGCACAACCTACCCAGAATAAAACCTCTGGTTGCTCACCTTGAGCTATAAACTCTGCCATAGTTGGTACTTTTATCTGCTCACTCATATTATTAAGATCTTAGTCTTTTTTTATAATTATATTATTCTTCCTTAAGATTCGTTGGCCCAGTTTAAACGATCCATTTGATTGTAAGGCCAAGGTGCACCATTATTTTCAATATTGGTCATCATATTATTGAGTTCTGTTGGTGCAGCACTTTGTTCCATGACTAAATAACGGCGCATATCCATGATTATGGATAATGGATTTATACTTACCGGACAAGCTTCTACGCAAGCATTACAGCTTGTGCAAGCCCAGAGTTCTTCGGCGGTAATGTAATCTCCAAGAAGTTGTTTGCCATCTTCCTTAAACTCTCCATTATTAGCATCTATATTCTTACCAACCTCTTCTAGGCGATCTCTCGTATCCATCATTATTTTACGTGGAGACAATTTCTTACCAGTTTGGCTTGCCGGACATTCGCTTGTACATCTTCCACATTCTGTACATGTATAAGCATTAAGTAATTGTACCTGGTTGAGGTCCATCACATCACTGGCACCAAATTTAGCCGGCACCTCGTCTTCTTCCCCGTTTGCTGGTGCTGCAAATGGATCTGCAGTAGGATCCATCATTAACTTTACCTCGTTAGTTACAGACTCCAAATTACTAAATTGTCCTTTTGGTAATAGACTTCCATAGTAGGTATTAGGAAAAGCTAGCAGAATATGAAGATGCTTTGAAAAGTAAAGGTAATTGAGAAATACAAGAATTCCTACAATATGCAACCACCACGCTGTACGTTCTACAATATGTAAAGTGGACTCTGATAATCCGCTGAACCAAGGAGCCATATATTGTGATATTACATTTCCTGAATCTAATTCTTGAAACGGGACATCTGTAGCATTCATAGTTAGGAATAACACCATTAGCACCACCTCAAAATATAAAATTATATTACCATCATTTTTTGGCCAGCCCTTTAAACTTTTGAAGCGTTTAATATTTATAACGTTTCGACGCATCCAAAATGCAAAAACCGAAATTAGGACCAAAACAGCTAATATTTCAAAACTTCCTATTAAAAAACCATAAACCGAAACTGGTAAAACTTCTAATCCTATGCGGTGGGTACCGAAGATACCGTCGATAATTATTTCTAAGACCTCTATGTTTATGATAATAAAACCTATATAAACAATGACATGTAAAAATCCTGCTATAGGTCGTTTTACCATTTTACTTTGGCCTAGTGCAATCCTAGCCATGTTTTTCCAGCGTTGCGATTTATCGTCTACAATATCAACATCTTGGCCCAGTTTAATATTTCTAATGAGCTTTTTTATATTTCTTGTAAAATAGCCTACACCGAGTAATAAAACTATAATGAAAATAATATTTGGGATGTAATTCATAGTAATTTAATTTTCTTCCTCTGGCTTTTGATAAGGTATTTCTCTTTTAGATAGAATACGCCTATACCGTGCTGGATGGAGTTTTATGTCTTTTAATAACATTTCAAGCTCTTTAGATGCTGCTTCAAGATTATCATAAATCTGGTCTTCTTTTAAAAGCTTACCAATAGTCCCTTGACCTTGATTTAGGCCAACTACAAGACGATTTAAATTACTGACAATAGTATCTAATCCTGTTATGGTTTTAGAAATTTCAGCACCTCTTAATTCTGTGGTTAAGGCATTGATATCCTCTGATGTCTTGCTAAAATTATCTAGTACTGTCGCAATTTTGTCATCGTTAGATTGTATGAGCTGTTGCACATCATTAGATAGATATTTAAAGGCTTTTAAAGTCTGATTTAGCTCTGCAATAGTGCGTTTTATACCATCTTCTGACTCATCTGTTACTAATGTGTTTAAACTCGTCATTAAGGTATCTGCTGTACGAATAGTGGCATCTAAATCTGTGCTTAGTCCCGAAAAATTCTTTTTTAAAGTACTTATAAGACCAGGCTGCACCTCTGAAGTAATTGTATCGCCAGGTTTTGCAGGTTGGTTATCATAAGCATTAACAATTGCTAAAGCATTACCACCCATAATGCCTGTTTCGTAAAGACGGATAATACTATTTTTTGAAAATTCTAACTGAGGACTTACTGAAAAAGAAACAACGGTTTTGCCTGTTTTAAAATCGTATTTAATTTTTTCAACTTTTCCTACCTTATTACCTTTAACGGTGACCGCCGAAGACATACTTAAAGCATTGTAGTCAAAAATAGTATAGTAGGTTTCTTCGTCAGTGAAAAGATCTTCACCTTTTAAAAAAGTATATAAGTATACGAAAAGTGCAATTCCAGATAAGACTAGCACTGCTGTTTTAATTTCTCTAGATATCTTCAATGGTCACTTCTTTGGTTAATAACAAAATTAGCAATAATATTATTAAGACTGTGTATGAATTTAAGTGGTTATTTTATGACCTCAGATAATTTCACAGGCTTACTGTTTTTAAATGCCACGATAAAGCAAGACTCAAATCCTTTAGATTTAGCATTTTCTTGCAAATCTTTGGCTTTATTATAATCATTCGTTTCACCATAATAGTACTTAAACAGCTCTCCTTGCTTTTCTTTAAATAAATTATCTAATCCGTTAAAATTATAAGCCTTAAGAGAGAGGTCTTTAGAGCTCGCAGCAATTTGTACTTTAAACACCACTCCTTCATAAATAGCAGTAGTGTCGTTAGAAGCCGAATCATTAGTTCCTGCTACTGTATCTAACCTATTACTAATATTAACGTCAATTTCCTTTTTAAAATCTAAAATGGCATCCGTTAAAGCATTGGCCATTATTTTTTGCCCTTTTTTTGCATTTAAAAAAGGCCCCTCGTTATTATTAGTTAAAAACCCCAGTTCAACTAAAACACTGGGCATATAGGTATTGCGAATGACCAGAAGACTAGCCTGTTTTAAACCTCTACTTTTTCTTTTGGCGCTATTTACAAACTGGTCTTCAATTTTTCGTGCTAAAACAATACTTTGTTCTACATAAACCTCTTGTTCTATACCAATAGCAATAGAAGATTCTGGTGAGTTAGGATCAAAACCCGCATAATGTTGTTGGTAATCTTCCTCAAGGAAAATAACTTGATTCTCGCGTTTAGCGACCTCAAAATTTCGTCCTGTGTTTTTTTCACCCAATACAAAAGTTTCGGTCCCATAAGCTTGCGAACTATGGGCGTTACAGTGCACAGAAACAAACAGATCAGCATCTGCTTTATTAGCAATTTTAGCGCGTTCGTGTAGCTTTATAAAAACATCTCTTTTTCTTGTATAAATCACCTTAATATTATCACGCTTTTCTAAAGCTTTACCCACTTGTAAAACGACGTTAAGTGCAATATCTTTTTCTTTAAAACCATTACCCACATTACCAGGGTCGCCACCACCGTGACCAGCATCAAGAACAACAACAAAAGGATTATCCTGAGCCGCAATAGGGTTTGTACTTGTTAAACCTATGATAAAACTAAGTAAGATGTATACTACTTTGTGAGCACTTAGCGTTTGCATAAACATTAACTTAAAGAAAGTTAGGTTTTGATATATCAAATCAACAATATTTTATTTTCAACTTAATAAAGTAAATCAACTTTCTACAGAAAATTAATTGTAATTTTGGGGTTTCAAAAACCGAGCCATACTTTTACAAAAATACATTTAAAAGGATTGCGTACCAATAACCTTTACATACTTTTTGCCTTGAGTTTTACAATGCTTATCAACACTTTAGGCTTTGCTCAGGATTTACCAAAAAAAGGTACGGTTATACCACCTTCAAAACCTATAGATTCTACTATTGTAAAGGTTGATTCGCTCTTAAATCCAGATCTTAATCAAAAAGTAATTGATTCTGTTGAACAAGATTCTTTAAAAAAGAATGAGTTTTTAGAAGATATTGTAAAGTATAAGGCTACTGATACTGTTATTACAGATATTATTAAGCAAAAAATATACCTCTACAATGAAGCCCAAGTGAATTATCAGGATATGGAGATAAAATCTGGCATCATTGTTATAGATTATGGCACCAATACCATTTATGCTGGAAGAATTAAAGACTCTACTGGTTATCAGCAAGAGCCAGTGTTTACTCAAGGAGCCAATGTTATAGAGCCTGATTCAATCATATTTAACACCAATTCTAAGAAAGCATTAGTTTATAATTCCAGAACCGAACAACAGGGGTTTAATGTCAAAGCACCACTGACTAAAAAGGAAAATGACTCGGTGTATTTTATGAAAAATGGCAAGTTTACTACGGCCGAAGATTTAGATGACCCAGAATATCAGTTTGTCACCTCAAAAATGAAATTGGTACCTAACAAAAAAGTGATAGTTGGACCAACAATTATGGAAATATATGGAGTACCAACTCCTATTGGTTTACCTTTTGCTTTTTTTCCTATGACTAAAACCCAAACCTCAGGAATTATATTCCCATCGTTTGGTGAAGATACCGGAAACGATAGGGGCTATTTTTTACAAAATGGAGGTTATTATTTTGCTATAAGCGATTATGTAGATTTAGCAGTATTAGGCGATTATTATACTAATGGTAGTTATGGACTGCGATTAGAAAGTAATTACGCCAAACGCTATGGTTTTAGAGGAAATGTAAGTTTTAGGTACGAGAATTTACTCAATAGCGAACGTGGATTCCCAGACTTTGCACAAAGTACCATATACAATATTCGTTGGTCTCATAGTCAGGACACCAAGGCCAATCCCAACTCGCGTTTCTCAGCTTCGGTAAACCTTGGTAGTAGCCAATATTATCAGCAGTCCATCAATCAAATGAATCAAGCCAACTTCTTAAATAACACCTTAGCCTCTTCGGTAACCTACTCTAAAACATTTCCTGGGGAGCCACAGGTGAATTTGAATCTTTCAGCTACGCATAATCAAAATACCAATACAGGTTCTATTAACCTTACTTTACCAACCCTACAGGCCTCTATGGGTCGTGTTTTTCCTTTCGCCCCAAAAGAAGGTGTAAAAAAGGGACTTATTCATAATATAAATTTTCAAATTAATACGAGAGGAGAATATCGTATAAATACAACAGATTCTATTTTTGGTACCAGTGAAATGTTTGATGACGCCCTTTCAGGCATGCGCCACACCATTCCTGTAAACACTAACTTTAAAATATTTAAACACTTTAGTGTTAGCGCCAATGCTAATTTTGATGAAAATTGGACCTTAAGGACCATAAGGCGTTTTTACGATGAAGGATTAGATGAAGTGGTTACAGTAGAACAAAATGGTTTTGATCGATTTTTAACCTATAATTTTGGTACAAGTATTGGAACCACACTTTATGGTATGTATAATTTTGAAAAAAAAGGAAAAGACCCAAAAATCAAGGCCATAAGGCATGTGATAAGGCCAACTCTATCCTACAACATAGCCCCTGCCTTTGACCAATATTATGAAACCTATGTGATTGACGCCGATGGCACCACCACTGAAGAATATACACGGTTTGAAAATGCCTTATTTGGACGACCAGGTAACCGCTATTCTAGTAATATTGGTATTGGCATTGGTAATAATTTTGAAGCCAAGGTGCGTTCTAAAGATTCTACAGAAACAGAGCCTGAAAAGATTTTTCTATTAAACAACCTCAATATTGCAACGTCTTATGATTTAGCAGCAGACTCTTTAAATTGGGCCCCCGTTAGGGTTACAGGTGGTACTCAAATTTTAGATAAAAAGATGAGTATTAACTTTGGGATGACCTTAGATCCTTATGCACTAGATAGTAACAATCGAAAAATAAATACCTACAACATTAATAACGGCGGAAGCCTTTTTAGACTTACCTCTGCCAATTTAAATATAAGTTATAGCCTTTCTAATGAAAGTTTTGGTGGAGAAGAATCTGAGGAGGATAAAAATTCTGCGCAAGAAGCCGCACGCTCTGGTGGTAGGGTTGATGGTCTTTTTGGAAAGTCTCAAGACTTTGCAGACAAACGCCTCAACGATAATTCTGATGAAGATAAAGACCAAGAAACCAACGACTTTTACAGCTATAAAATGCCTTGGAATGTGAGGTTGGCTTATGCTATGAATTATTCTAATGTAACACGGCAAAACCAAATTTCATCACATTCTTTGATGTTTTCTGGCGATGTAGAATTGTCACCGCGATGGAGCGTGGGCGCTTCATCTGGTTACGACTTTTTAAATAAAGGGTTTACATTTACACAGTTACGTTTTGAGCGCGACCTGCTTAGCTGGCGCATGAATTTTACCTGGGTACCCTTTGGCAATAGAACCTCATGGAATTTCTTTATAGGTATAAAATCTAATTTACTTAAAGATCTTAAATACGATCAAAGACGACAACCCGACCTAAGGTTAGGTCAATAACACCTTTCAATTTTGAAAACTATTATTCAAACGTCAAAAGCTCCCGCCCCTATTGGACCTTACAATCAGGCTATTTTGGTAGATAATACCTTATACACCTCAGGACAAATTGCCTTAGATCCAGAAACCATGGAGCTCATCACAACTTCTATATCAAAAGAGACCGAACAGGTGATGCAGAACTTAAAGGCCGTGCTTGAAGCTGCACAGATGACTTTTGATAACGTGATAAAATCCACTATTTTTATAAGTGACATGAACAATTTCAGTCATATAAATGAAGTGTATGCTAAGTACTTTGATGAATCTACAGCGCCAGCTAGAGAAACGGTAGAAGTAGCTAACCTTCCTAAGTTTGTTAATGTAGAGATAAGTATGATTGCCGTAAAATAATACCATATGCGTATAGAACAAGATTTAAAATTAGGGTTTAAAGACGTGATGATTAAACCTAAACGTTCTACCTTAAAGAGCAGATCTGAGGTTAGTCTTAAGCGCCATTTTAAATTCTTAAACAGCCAGAAAGAATGGAAAGGTATTCCCATCATGGCGGCAAATATGGATACCGTTGGCACTTTTGAAATGGCCAAAAGTTTGGCCCAACACGAATTATTTACAACCATTCATAAGCACTATAGTCTTAAAGAGTGGAATGAATTTTTAAGTAGCGCACCACAAAGCATTTATAATTTTATAGGAATAAGCACAGGCACAGGCGCTCATGATGCTGAACATTTAAAACAAGTTCTCAAGGCACATCCTCAACTACAATTTATATGTATTGACGTCGCTAATGGTTATTCTGAGTATTTTGCAGATTTCGTAAGACAAACGCGCCAAGCGCACTCCGATAAAACGATAATTGCTGGGAATGTTGTTACTGGTGAAATGGTTGAACAATTGTTACTATCTGGGGCAGATATTGTTAAAGTGGGCATTGGTCCTGGAAGTGTCTGCACAACAAGGGTAAAAACTGGAGTGGGCTATCCGCAACTATCAGCTATTATAGAATGTGCCGATGCCGCTCACGGTTTAGGTGGGCAGATCATCAGTGATGGTGGCTGCAGCACGCCCGGAGATGTGGCTAAGGCGTTTGGCGCCGGTGCCGATTTCGTCATGTTAGGTGGTATGTTTGCAGGCCATACCGAGAGTGGTGGTGAACTTATTGTGCAACACGGTGAACAGTTTAAGCAGTTTTATGGAATGAGCTCTGCTACAGCTATGAAAAAATATGTTGGTGGCGTGGCTAATTATCGAGCCAGTGAGGGTAAAACCGTAAAGGTACCTTACAAAGGTGATGTAAAAGAAACACTTCAAGATATACTTGGTGGCCTAAGAAGTACTTGCACATATGTTGGTGCTTCCAGATTAAAAGAATTGACCAAACGCACTACTTTTATTCGGGTAGCAGAGCAGGAAAACAAGACCTATACGAATTAAGAAAAGACTCCATTCACTTAACCAAAATTGTAAATTGAAATTAAAAAAATCAGAATTAAAAGCGTTTTTAGATCAAAAATCGCAACAGTATAACCACCCTGATTTTATTGCATCAGATCCTATCCAGGTTCCTCATCAATTCACGAGAAAAGAAGATATTGAAATTGCTGGTTTTTTAACCGCCACTATTGCTTGGGGAAATCGTAAGAGCATCATAAAAAACGCCAGTAAAATGATGGATTTTTTAGACCAATCGCCCTACGAATTTGTGATGCAGCATAACGCTTCGGACTTAAAGGCCTTAGAACCCTTTGTTCATCGTACCTTCAACGGGCAGGATTTTATTCAATTTATAAAAAGTCTTCAACATATCTACACCACCCATAATGGATTAGAAGCCGTATTTTCAACTTATGCCGAACCTCAATCGCTTCAGGTTAGTATTCACAAGTTTAAATCTCTTTTTTTTGAGTTAGAACATTTAGCGCGTACTCAAAAGCATGTGAGTGATCCTTTAAAGAACTCTGCAGCAAAACGGATCAACATGTTCCTCAGATGGATGATTCGTAAGGATAACCAAGGGGTTGACTTTGGCATTTGGAACAGCCTCTCCCCTGCTCAACTGAGTTGCCCACTCGATGTTCATTCTGGCAATGTGGCGCGAAAATTGGGACTGTTAAAAAGAAAACAAAACGATGCCAAAGCCTTACAAGAATTGGATATAAACTTACGGAAATTAGACCCCAAAGATCCGGTGAAATACGATTTTGCGCTGTTTGGTTTAGGAGTTTTTGAAGGATTTTAATCCACCTTATCCTATTCGATTAACTACTTAAGAATAGAGGATTTTAATTAGATGCAGTAAACAAAGCACTATTAGATACCGTTTTTGTACAAACACCGCCATTAGCACATGGGGTGCAGGTTCCTGGCATTCCTGGTTTACTTAACTCATAGGTAACAATACATCCCTCAGGTTCCATTGAGCAATCCGTAGTCGTACAAGTTGTGGTATGATTTACAAAAAGCTTACCTGAATCATTTTCTTTAACGTAGAATGAAGAGGTATATTTAGCGCCTCTAAAGACTAATTGAAAATCTTTTTTATACGGTTTTAAGACTACGTCTGTAAAATTACCACGAATTTGAGACTTGCTTAATAAATTTTTATTAAAAGACGACAAAAGCAAATCTTTATTTGCAGTAAGGTTTGGCTTACCATCTTTTAACATGCCAACTACCTGCCAATCTTTATCGTTGAACTCAATAGCGTTTTTTTCTATATAATCTTCATCTGTGTTATCTTGGTCTGTATGGCAAGAAACAAAAGTAAACAGCATCACCAACCCTAAACCCAAAATTGTGTTTACAGGATTGTTGATTTTCATAATTTTCATAATTTTCATAATAATACTATAGATAAATTATAAAAGCAAATTATAATAGGTGTTTAACACTTTTGTTATCAGTGTTTTAAATTCAAATTTGAGCAAGTAAAAAATAGCAAGCATTACTAGGGTTTTACTATACTTTAAAATACGTGCCCCAGTGCCAGTGACTCATGAACACTAAATAAATTCAAACACCAAATTACCCATAACAGTCGCTATGCTGTTGCAATGCAAAAACAGCATGTTAAGAATCATAAATCATACAATTAACTATCTTTACAGATCAACAATTAAACGCATATGATGATTTACAAGTACCTATTGAGCCTTACCTTACTGTTTAGTCTAACTGCCCTTTTTGCACAGCAACTTAAAGTACCTACAGACACCACTATCGTAACCAAGGGTTCGGTAGTCGTAAAAGGTAAAACGATAAACTATGAAGCGGAAACTGGTTTTCAACCCGTTTGGGATGCTAAAGGCCAAATGATAGCCAGTCTGTTTTATACATACTACAAACGCACTAATGCTAAAGAAAACGCTCGTAGACCCATTATTTATTCCTTTAATGGCGGGCCTGGCTCTGCTTCAGTTTGGATGCATCTCGCTTATACAGGACCTAAAATTTTAAATATTGACGATGAAGGTTATCCCATTCAACCCTATGGTGTAAAGGACAATCCTAATTCTATTTTAGATGTTGCAGATATTGTTTACATTAATCCGGTAAATACGGGCTATTCAAGAAAAGTACCTAATGCGGAAGGCGATTTGCCTAATGATGAATTATTCTTCGGAATTAATGCCGATATTAAGTATCTCGCCAGTTGGATCAACACATTTACAACCCGCCATAACCGTTGGCCGTCCCCCAAATACCTCATTGGCGAAAGTTATGGGGGTACCCGCGTAATGGGGCTCGCCTTAGAGCTTCAGAATAATCAATGGCTGTATTTGAATGGAGTGATATTGGTGTCACCAGCAGATTATAAAGTCTTAAGAGTTGGCGGTCCTCTAGCTTCTAGTTTAAATTTACCATACTATACCGCTGCGGCATGGTATCATAAACAACTGCCCGAGCGCTTACAGTCTAAAGATTTATTGGACATTTTACCAGAGGCAGAGGCATTTGCCATTAATGAGCTGATTCCAGCTATTGCCAAAGGGTGGTCGCTTTCTACTGAAGAAAAGCAGACTATTGCTAAGCAAATGAGCTACTATTCTGGATTATCCGAAAAGGTCATCTTACAGCAAAATTTAGATGTACCTAACCGGTTTTTTTGGAAAGAATTGTTACGAAATGAAACCGGACAAACCATAGGACGTTTAGATTCGCGCTATCTAGGAATCGATAAAGTAGAAACTGGCATCAGTCCCGATTACAGCGCAGAACTTACCTCATGGTTGCATTCATTTGCACCTGCAATTAATTATTATGTTAAAAACGAACTAGGCTTTACTACCGATTTAAAGTATAATGTCTTTGGTAATGTTGGGAATTGGGACAGAAGTAATGATAATGTGAGAGATAACTTGAGACAAGCTATGGCCCAAAACCCCTATTTGCACGTCCTTACACAATCGGGTTATTATGATGGTGCTACGACCTATTTCGCCGCAAAGTATTCGCAATGGCAAATAGATCCGAGTGGTAAAATGAAGGATCGCTTTTCGTTTAAAGGCTATAGGAGTGGCCATATGATGTACCTAAGAAATGAGGACCTCAAAAAGGCCAATGACGATTTAAGAGCTTTTATTGAAGACTCTTCATCTAAAGGAAAAGCTGCTAAGTACGATTAAATAAAAAAGGCTTCCATAAAGGGAAGCCTTTTTTTATTGCGCTTATAAAGCTCTTAGCCATTAAGCCAAGCTTTTCTTAATTCAATTTGTTCTTGAGTAGCGTTGTCATCCTCGATAATGGAAGTGGTTGTTGCTTTAGCTTCTGTTAACTCTGCAGACAAGTTAATAGTTTCACCATTACGCTCTATTACCATTGTAATTTCTTGTCCTTCTTGCCATCCAAACATACCGCCAATAACTTGTTGTGCTGTTTGCATATTCAGTTCTTTACCATTAACTTCCTTAATCACATCGCCCTCTTGAATACCTTGAGCGTTCCAAAACGAATTATTTAAGGCGTTTTTAGAAAAGAATATTTCCCCTTTTTCTTGGTCAGCATCAAAAATAATATTTTG
>Ga0207419_1002032_pt1 | contig 13949 bp, 13 predicted proteins | sample ElkSloMetagenome_4_FD_184723 | JGI IMG/M metagenome (GOLD analysis project Ga0207419, IMG submission 184723) | Hot spring microbial communities from Elkhorn Slough, Monterey Bay, USA - MD2A (version 2) | ecosystem: Environmental > Aquatic > Marine > Intertidal zone > Estuary: Microbial mat ... | reverse complement strand
TTTGCGGATAGGATTTTACAATGTCCAAGGTTTCGTCAGTACTGTAGCTGTCGATAACGACGATTTGCTTTGCCCAAGTGAGTTTTGCCAGAGTGCGATTGATATTAGGGGCTTCATTAAAGGTCAGAATAAGAGGTGTTATTTTTTCAAGCATAAGCCTGAGGTTACTATGAAAATTTTCAACTTAACTATTCACTGGAGAGCTGGAACAGAGCCTTGATTTCCAAAGATAGGGGCATCTGCCGGAAAATTTGAATTTAATGTTTGTGTAGTCTTCTTGGTTTAATAGCTCAGTTAGAGTTTTTGGAGAGAAAAACTTAATATGACCACCATCCCAAAGAGTGGTAAAGTGCCTATCCATTTTTCCGGAAAGAGCTAGAACCAGATTTTTAAAATAGCCGTGATAGGGAGTGGTAATGATTAAAACGCCATTTGGCTTCAAACATTTCTTAGCAGCTCTAAGGAGTTCTCTCGGATAAAATAAATGTTCAATAACTTCGCAGGAAATAACACTATCAAATGAGTTGTCCAACTTAGCATAAGGTAAATTGTAAATACTCCCCTGAATAAATTGGCAATCTGGGAAACTCGAACGAGCCAATGTCACACCCGACTCAGATTCTTCAACACCAACAACTTCATAACCTTGTTGTGCAATGAGATTAGTCAGACTGCCATTTCCACAGCCGATATCTAATACACGTAGCTTTTGTTGGTTGAAGGGTTTTGCCTGAGAGAGTATTTTTAGGAGTGGATCGAGCAGATAGGCATGATGATGCCCTGAACAATTATCTTGATAAGCATAGTTGTATTGGCTAATGGTGGTTTCCATTGATAAATTGGTACTCCATTAGTAGAAAATAGGGACAGGATATTTTTTAATGATGGCGGTATAAACCTCAATCAAATTTAAGGCAATGCCATCCCACGTATATTGTTTGAGAATCAGTTGACGGGCGCGGTTCCCCATCGCTTTTGCTTCTTGGCGATGGTTGAACCAATGTTTAATAGCAGATGCGATCGCCGCCACGTCCAGTTCGGTTAAATAGCCGAGTTGATGTTGTTTGACCATAGACGCTAAGGCAACACCGGGGGTGACCAAAACAGGTAGCCCTACGGCTAACGCTTCTAGAACAACAACCCCAAAGTTTTCCGAGTGGGAAGTCAGGACAAACATATCCGAGCCTTGCAGTAGTAAATCTTTCATCTCCCCTGTGACAAATCCGGAACGATAGGTGCTTTTTGTATCTTGATACAGTGCCGTTTATTTATATCCGACCACTTATAGTGATGTATTGAGATTACTGTATAGATAAAAATATTCGTAATTTTTAAACACTATGATGTACAACTTTGAATTTGCTCAGTCTAACATTGAAGTCGGCTTTTGTTGTCGATACAATATCCATTCGTAAACCTCTATCATTTGTTCTGCTGTACGCTCCCAGGTATATTTAGATTCCACTAATTGTCGTCCTCGATAGCCCATTTCAGTTCTCTGAATTTGTTCGCTCTCCATTGCCTCTCGAAGAGCTTCTACTAGAGGCATTACGCCACTATCAATCCACCAACCGCAGCGATAGGTAACTAAATCAGACCAAGGGGTTCCCTTAGTAGCGATGGCGGGTGTACCGCTTGCTAAAGCTTCTGCTATTACAATTCCGAAATTCTCGGTAAAAGAAGGTAGAACAAAAACATCAGCTTCTTGATATAGTTTCCACTTGGCTTCCCTATCAACATATCCCATCAAATTAATAGTATCTATCACTCCCAATTGCTTTGCTTTTTTTTCTAAAAAACCTTGGTAATTTCTTTCGTCATTACCGGCAATAATCAACTGCCAAGATTTAGAGTTTAGATGAGACCAAGCTTCAATTAAGTTACTTAACCCTTTGACGGGGTGAATTCTTCCAATAAACAAAACTGTTTTTTGGGATTGATGAGAACCTTTTTTTGTTATTGTAGGTAGTCGATCCACTCCCAAAGGGATCATAACAATTGGTAAATCTGGAAACAATTTTCTTAAGTTAAGTGCTTCTGCATTTGATGTAGCGTGCAATACCTGTGTAGTTTTCAAATCGGAATACTGGAAAAAATGCCAAGCTATTCTCTTTTTCCAAGCTTTATAATTCAAAGCCCAATTTTCGAGCATTCCATGAGGAGTAACTATTCGTGGTATTCCTAATCGACGTGATTCTACAGCAATGGCATGATTATTAGGTAACCAAATACCGTGATCATGAACTAAAGAACAGGATGTATCTACTGATGTACCATCCTTAAAATCATGTAAAAAATGCTTAAAAGATTGACTTAAATTTTCAGATAATGGATTCCACTTGAGGTTAGATTTAATTTGAGTTTTACTTAAAATTGGCAAACAGCCAGGACTAGCGCCCAGTCTAATTTGTATTGTTTGATCGTAATCTGCGATCGCCTCTACTAACCTAATAACGGCAATGGGAACTCCTCCTTTATCTTGGGAAATATCCCGAAGAGAGTGTAAAACTTGTATTCCTGTATCTTGAAAAAAATCTTTATTCATTTTCAATTCTCTGATATTTAGACAAAATATTTTTTTTAAACTTTACTTGTTGTACATATTGTTCTATTCGATCAAGTTCCAGTAGATAAGTACCCAGTGCTTCATAAAGAAGTAATGCGAATAAAGGAAAAGTTAGATTACCTAATAAGTATGCTTCGGCAAAGCTACTCAATAGTAAAGAGCCTAATCCAGCTATAACTACACTACAATGAGGATAATAATCAGGGCGTCGAATAGCTATTTTATTGAGTTGTTTCATCATTTTTATGGATTTAATTCCAAATATCACCAGAGGTATAAAACCTAACAAACCCAGGGCTGCTCCTGCAGCTAGCCAGGAGTTTTCTCCATAGCGTAATCGCTCGCTAGTAAGTGGGATGCCAAAAAATGGATAGGTTAAAAAAGTTCGCCATTGAGCCTTCCATACTAGCTCGCGTGTATTGCTCTGAGAACTGAGTTTGTCAAAAGCAATTCCTATGTCAAAAAAATCTAATTCATAAGGTACAAATAAAAGACCAAATATAACAACTGTTAATATTATTAAAAGCCAAAATAGTTTTCCGCTGTAATAGCGATAATAAAGTATTACAGAAAATATTGCAGATAATACTCCAGTTCGTGAACCAGTAGATATTAAACCCAAAATAACTAATCCAAAAAATAAAATTAATAATTGCTTAATTAGAGGATATTGATCATGTTTTTGGTATAAAAACAAGAAACAAGGAATCGTAAGGACGAGAAGGATAGCTGCAGCTTGTGGGTTTCCAGTCGTTCCATGAAATAACCCTTGTACAACCGTAATTGGCGATACATTTATGGTGGCTTGATAGAGGTTGGCAATTACAAAAAGAATGCCTACCATTGCGAGCGACCAAATGGCAAGCTCGAAATTACGTTCGTCTTGAAGCCAACGAGATGGTCCATATATGATTGTTAATACTACTGCCCCAAAGGTGAATATACCTATAAATGCAAAAGAGATGCTTCCATATTGTAAAGTTTTCAAAAAAATTACAATCTGAACAATAATCAGGTAAGTAATAGGCTTGGGTATGAGAATAGAACGCCAGCCTTTAGGAGTTTTAAACGCGATCGATAGGAGCAAGCCCAGCAGAAAAATCGTTAAAGGTCGTCCCATAGTGCGTAACTGCTGCAAAGGAAAAGCTAGAGCGGGTGCTTCTAAAATCCATTCATTTTTGAATTCACCCAAGGAAGCGGCAAATCCACAAAGCGCGAGCAAAAACCAGTGCTGGCGACGGTGAGCCTCGTTAGCCTGCACTAGGATAAGCAAACAAAGGACAACGCCAATCAACCCATAAGAACTGGTTAGAAACTTGAAAAGTTGGTCTAAATAAGACATTGGTTACCTCAAACTACGCTCCGGCTAGGGCTTTTTTAACTACTTCATTCAGAAGCTCGTGCCAACGATCTGCCCAAATCTGTGCAGCATAGGGAGCAGCTAATTGCTGGGCACGTTTTCCCCACGTTGAAAGCAACTCGTAATGTTCATGTAAGCTCAACAAAGCCCGAGCTAGTGCTTCTGGGTTTTCTTGGGGAACGATGATGCCGTTATAACCTGGTCGAATTACTTCTACTGACGAGCCACACACATCCGTACAAACAACAGGCAAGCCAGCAGCCGAGGCTTCGACGAGAGCGAGGGGCCAAGGATCGAAACGACTGGGCAACAGAAATGCTCCTGCCTGTCGCCACACCGCAATCATATCAGTGGGTTGTACGAAGCCGCGATTTTCAATCCCAGCTTGATTTTGTAGGCGATCGCCTAGGGTTCCCTGACCGCAGCAAACAAGCCCCCACGGGTCTGATATCCTACTACGATACTGACGGTATGCTTCCACCAGAATATCGATTCCTTTTGAAGGGGCGTAGCGACCCACGAACAGAAAAGATTGGGGCCAAGGCGATTGTTGCCGTTCCTGCCAGAGGGGATGCCAGACTTGGTCGTCAATTCCATACAGTCCGCGCTGAATTTTGGCAACGGGAATTCCCAGTCGTTGGGCGTACTGCCAACTTCGCTCTCCTGCCACTACAACCCGATCCATACGCTGTAGATACCGATGCAGTAGCCAGGGCGCTAGGTGCTGTCTCCAGGTGCCCCACCAAGGAGTATCCATGCCCATCACCAAGGCGCAATGTTTCAGCGTTGGGGAAAAGGCGAGTTTCCGATAGGGGGGGTGCAGCCAGCCAGAGAACACCACTGCATCGGGCTGAGCTTTTTGAACAAGCTTTTCGATGAGGGGAAAGTTTTGACGTTCCTCTAAATTCAGTAAGCGCGAGGGAATACCTGCCATCAGTTGGTCGGAAAAGGCAGTTTCGGTGTGGGCTTGGAAAGCAAGGACAAATACATCGATGTCTGGAAGCGTGTGCAAAGCAAGCCAGTTCGCTGCCATGTACCCAGAAATGTCAGACCAGCAAAATAAAACTTTGGTACTCATTACTTGAATAACTATTCAATAACGCCACGACATAAAAATCAAAAAAATAAGCCCATTCAATCGCCATATTCTCAATCACTTATAACATTGAATGCCGAGTTCTAAAGTCCAACGCTTTGGATCTTCAACATCACAAAAAACATCAATATTTGAGTCGCCAAATCTGGCTCTTCGTATATTTTTAAATCCAGCACTTTTTAACTCTAAACAAAGCGAGTTGTAGTCAAACATCCAAAGATGAATATTGCCAGTCAAACATTCTTTTAGAAAACTAAACATGTCTTTTTTACGATACTCCTTGCCCAGCCAAGTTATTCTCATAAATTCATGAGCTGCTTCTGGATTATTTGAGCTAATATATGCTTTAGCCATAATTTCTAAATCTGGTACTACCAATCGAAAAATTCCTCCCGGTTGAAGATGCTTGTAACAATTGGCGAGGGCACAGCGTACTTCCTCTAAGCTCATGTGTTCTAGGACATGGGAGCAGTAGAGAAACTCCACACTCTCATCTGCAACTGGTAAACCTTTGACAATATCACCATAGTGAACATTTTTGGGATAACGCCCAAATAGACCAGATGGAACTAGCTTGCCGATAACAGGTATTTTCTGTAATCTCATCAGTGGACTCATATCAAAATTTAACCAACGTTCTGGAGCGCAAAGTCCGCACCCAAACTGAGTAAAGCGACTTTCTGTTGCTGAAAACATAAATTTTTTCCAAAACTAAAGCGTTGACATGTAATTGGGTAAAATGTGGCAGGTAAGATACACGCCCTACAGGAATTTTGGATTCAATCAAGTCCCTAATATATTTAAAATTTATATCAGTTAAATATATTGGAAAAATGCCTTTTCAAGCCGATCGACACATCGCGACCAGGTGTTTTGCTTAGCATAGTCGAGTCCACGCTGGCTGTAGACTTCTCGTAATCTAGAATTTTCTTCGAGTTGGCTCAGAGTATCAACAATAGTTGCTGTTTCCTCTGGTTCAACAATAATGCCATTTGCACCCACTACCTCTGGCAAAGAAGCTCGATTAGCGACTACCGCAGGAGTACCAACAGCCATCGCTTCTAGGGCAGGTATACCAAATCCTTCATAATGTGACAAGAATAGTAAAGAAGAAGCACACCTCAAGATTCGAGGCAAATCACTATCTGGGACAACTCCTAACAATTTCACATTAGGAAATTCGCGAGTTGCTTCCACATACTTCGGTTCTGACTCTCCGGCAACAACGATTTGCAAATCAGAATGGCGATCGAGTAAAAGTTTAGCTACTTCTAACACAAAATTCCCACCCTTTTTTAAACGTAAGCCACCAATAATTAATATATAAGGAGCATCTATAGGCTTTTTAAGCTGAATGGGATTAGCAGAAGCCATTTCATAAAATTGTTGTTCGACTCCACAACCAATTACTACTATTTTATCTGGAGCTGCTCCTAGCAATTCAACCATTCGATGCTTGGAAAATTCAGAAATAGTAAAAACAATTCGGCAATTAGCCAAAGCTTTATAAATCCACTGGTTCCATTTATAACGAAACCATCGATGTTGACGAGTATTAGACCAAGGTAAATCAGGTTCAAATGCTTGAATGTCATAAATTGTAATGGCTGTCGGACAGGATGATACAGGAATATAAGTTTCCATCGGTGTAAAAAGCCAATCTGTTTTTTCGGATATAAAAACATCCATTTTAGGAAGTTGAGCTAATTTCCAAAGTCTTTCTGTAAAATTTTCCGGCAATGGGAAAGTCTTAAGAGATAAATCTCTTAAGGGTGATTTAATGTCTAATTTGTCATCTTCTTGTAACCATTGGCGAGAACATAGCAATTCTAAGTTGATTGAATGACGCGATTGTAATCCTAATAAAGTGTTATTGATATGGCGACCTGATCCTGTACATGGTAAGTAAGTCCGTCGAGGGTGAATGTAGGCAGTAATTTTCATGTTACTTAAAATTAACTATTGCTTGAAGTAGAAGAGTTTTGAATGTTTATTTTTATGACAATTTTAGGGTGCAATGCCAATATTTTGTTTAACCAAGTGCTGGCACATCTTTGGCTTCCAATCCCTAAAAAAGTTGGCAATTTTTCTGCGCTGATTTGATTCAAAAGTAAGTTTTTCATAGATAAACTAGATAAAGTAATCATCAGGTTGGGTTAACTACTTAATTGCTTTATGGTATAATTGATTGAGCCAACGGTGTTCTTTAAGGATTTTAATAAGTTTATTAATAAAATAATTTAACTTAGATTTAATGGCAATAAATAATTGGTTATTCGATGATTTTTTTGTAAAAAAATAGTTTTTGTACAAATTATAATTAGGCATACACTCATTTAATTTATATCCTGCCCAGTGCAATAAAATAATTTGCATTTTGTGATCTAATCCTCCATAATCCCATAGGTAATATTTGCCCTGTTCTTCATAAATTTTTCCAGGCTGTCGCGCCCAAGCATTTTGACAAATACTACCCATGACTTCGGCAAAATGCGCGTAACGTACAGGTTTTACATCACAACAGTAATTTATAAAAGCTTGATCTGTATTGCGGGGGTTCAGTTGTTCGCGAATTTTTAAAGCATCTTCGGCAAACTTCTCAAATTCCTCTATAGAAAATAATCCTTGGCGAGATGCCCAAAGACCTGATATAAATCCTCTTCCTCGTCCTTGTTTGATCATTTCTCGACGGAAGTTTCCGGGTTGGTAGACTTGATTGATCGCACAGTCATAATGAATAAAATCAAAGTCAAATTGTTCCGTTGCTTCAATAAGTGGTTTGAGGTCTGCTAAAACCAACTGCCGCGCATCTAAATACATAAAATATTCTAGTGATCCCCAGAAAGCTGCATAACGTCTAAACCAATAAAGACCGGTCGGAGTATAGCCTAATTCAAATGCTTTACCGATGGCTTCTAGTCGAGAGAAAGAATCATCGATATAAATTTGAAAATCGTAGTTTTTCTGCAAGGTTAGTAGGCGATCGCACTGTTCGTTAAAGGGAATTAAAATTAGTTGTAAATCGGGATTAAAAGTGCGAAAGCTGTTGAGAAATGCAAGCGCCCAATCGTAAACCTTATCATTGGCTGAAAAGTAAACACCGATACTGTTTTTTTGAAACATAATCTTCAGTTAATTGTGTATTGTTCAATTTTCAGTAACTAGATTAACTGGCATCTGCGGGTATCATTTTTCGTAGGTTATCCATCAAAAGTTCTGCCCAGCAGGGACCTAGCAGTTTAACCAACAAGGGATAAGGTACATTTCCTATGACACAGTTTTTTAAATCTAGATTACGAGCTGCTGCAAAATATTCCTGTGCTTCGTTGATATAACCCTCTCGTAAAATACCACGCCCGTAAGCCCAGAAACGTTGAGCTAAAATTTTCCGTACTTCTAGCTGTAAAGGTTTACTTGTCTGAGTTTCTATGAGTTGTTTATATTTTTGTAAAACTTGAAAGTGAAACATTGCTCCTTTGCTACTGTAGCCTCGTTGACTAATACGATTTTTATCGATATATTCACGATATTTATATACTGAACCGGGATAATACAAAAATTCCACTCCAGCCAATACCAAGCGCAGGTGAAGGTCATATTCTTGTCCTCGTGGTAGTGATGGATCGAAACCGCCAATTTCTAACAAATATTCGCGTTTGTGAAGAGGACAAGAAGTTAAAGGACTATTAGCTAAAATGTGAGCGATCGCATCTTCTTCAGGTTGTCGCGGACGCAGAGGATAATTAGGGATAGATTGATCGTGCTGATCGACCCAAATTGCATCACCATAGACAATGGCTTTAGACTCTGAAGGAAGTTGGCTGGCTTGAGCGACTTGTGTTTCTAGACAATTTTTCAACAGGACATCATCAGCATCAAGAAATTTTATATATTCACCTTGAGCTAATTGAATTCCTCTATTTCTCGCCAGTGGTGCGCCGCGATTTTCGCCAGTTTCCCAGCCAATCTGGTCACCAAAGCTTCTGATTATTGCTAGACTCTTATCAGTTGAACCATCATCAATCACAATAATCTCTACATTATTGTAGGTTTGATTGAGTGCGCTGGTGATCGCAATTTCAATAAAAGCTTGACTGTTATAGCAAGGAATAATAATTGTTACTAAATGTGACATAATTTAGTTTCGCCTAACTTTTTGATTTAAAAATAATTTATTTACTTTTTAAATTCCAACCAAAATCCTGATTAATCATTTTAAATAAACGTTCATTGTGATAAAAAAATTATCAAAAAGCTGGTCGTACAAATTTGGATCAATTTTCTCTGTATATTTACCCGAATTAGTTTTTTGAATTGAAGTAATTTGGTAAATTGGAAGATTTAAAAAATTAAATATTTTTGCACATACATTCGCTTGATTTATCACAAAATCATCAAAGTTAATTATATTTAAATTTTCTTGAGGGAAAAAATTTAGCCAATTTTCCATTTGCTCATCATAATAACCTCGTTTACAATAAGAGTATGTGAGAAAAGCATTTGCTGAATGTTCAGGATTTTTCAGTAATTTATTAAAATCATTAGTAATCCTATCTTCTTCCAACTTTACTGCCTCTGCAAACGATACATTTTCCCTCCCACGTATTTGATTGTGATGGTAATGTGATAAGGCTCTATCAATAGGGTTTCTGACAATTAGAATAAGTTTAGCATTGGGTGTTACCTCATAAACTAATTCTGGTACACAAGGATGAATGAAAAAAGGAGTTGCATCACCTTCTAACGGTGTATAGCCGATTTGCCGCTCTACTTTACGTTTATTATATTTAGTGGAAAAATTTGCTTTATAAAAGTTTATCCCATGATTTCGATTAGAAGGATTATTAAAAAAGTGAACTTCTTTATTTAATCTATGAATGATTCCAGGATGTTTGCACAAACATTCGTAAAGTGAACTAGTGCCACTTTTCTGTACTCCGATAATATAAAAATCGGGTAAATCACCAAGTTTTAACAATGTTTTACAAAAAAATTTAGCATTACTAATGCTAGTCAATATTTGATATTTTAAGTAATTAAGTTGATTGTATTTATCCATGATTGCTAGTTTGTTATGCATCAATTAATTTTTTAAAATTTTATATAGCAAAAAATAAAAAATAGAATACCATAGCTAAAGTATAGGATTTAAATATCGTTTATTGAAATCTTATAAGCTGATATTAAAATTTTATTTATACTATCAACTCTTTGATTAGTTTGACAAAGCTGGCTAATATGCTGACGACCATATTTTCCCATTTGCTCTGCTAAACCCGGATTATTTAGCAATTTTATAATACATTCTGCCATTGCTTCATAATCAAATTCTCTTACTAAAAAGCCTGTTTTTCTATCAATTACTTGCTCAGGAATACCGTTATGAAGTGTTGAAATAATAGGTAATTCTAGTGCAGCAGCTTCAGCTAAAGAGATTCCAAACCCTTCTTGATCTCCACTGGGTGCAGTCACACTATGCTGTGCAAAAACCCAATGTTGATTAACAATAGGTAAAGCCTCTGCACGCGGTAAAGCTCCATAAAGTTTAACAGAATCATCCAACCCCAGTTTCTCAATTCTTTGTTTAACTCTTGGCATTTCTGAACCATCACCTATCAGAGAAAGTTGAGCATCTGGAACTTGCTTTTTTACCAAAACAAAGGCTTCTACTAACGCTACTGGATGTTTTTTGGGTGTAAAACGTCCAATAAATACTACAGATGGTGGTAGAGATTTGCGTTCATTCCAAGTTTTAGGAACTAGTCCTTCCAAATTAATTCCATATCTCACTACATAAATATTTTCTGATAGCGCACCTTCTAAAACTAATAATCGACGTATATGATTAGAAGCTACAATTAATGCCGAAGTGGTTTTAAAAATTTTTTTTAGTTCTTCTCTATAAGTTACATCATTTAAGGCAGAAGTAATATCTGCACCATGAAAATGCACTATAAATGGAATATTTAACTGCTCTAATACTGAATAAGCTAACGCCGCAACAGTACCAAAGTCAATATAAGCCACATCTGGCTGATACTTTTTCAAAACAGGTAGCAATGATTTATGCGCTTGTTTCAATCGTCTTTGATAAGTCCAAAATTCTCCTCGTTTTCCTAAAAAATTGTCTATCCGAAAACCTAGTTTATCAACTATTGAGCTTATAGTTAAAAATCGCACCTCATCAATTTCTAAATTCGTATTTATAGAATAGGAATTAGAATTAGTGAATATTCTTATTAATTGACCTGATTTACTCAAATTTTCTGCTAGGTCTGTCACAAAAGTTTCAGATATTAGACCAAAGTTGGCAGTTATATACGCAATTTTCATACTCTTACACTATGGAAGATGGTACAGTCAAAATCTGTTGATTTAGCGAGTTGTTTTAGTAATAGTCTAGTATTGACATTTCTTCTCGACAGATTTCTTCTATCTTTCTAAGATTTGAAGAACCAAAAAAATCTATTAAAGATATACTAGATTTTCCTTTTGGTTGAAATTGAACATTTTTTATCGGATTAATATTGTTAACAATTTTCAGCTCTAATCTAGATGCCAATGATTCTATTTCACTTACCTTATTGGCTTGAAAATTTTCATATTTTATTGCTGTAAAGTTTGATTGGTTAGCAATATAAAATTGCAAAACCTTTTTGCAACGTAATGCTAAAGTTTCAATATAGTCTCTGCCTTTGTGTTTTAAAAGAGTGCCATCTAAGACATGATACCAATTATAAGGAAATTTTTCCCTTAATTTATGCCATAAATTTAAATGTAAATCATTTAAATTACCTGGTATATCTAATCGATTTAAAATACTACGAATATTAGAGCGTGGATCTCTCAATACAAATATCTTTTTAGCAGATGGAAATCTTAAAGTAGTTTTGTTGACAAAGAAAGTAAATGTTGGATCTTTAATTATATCTTTGGAAAAGTAGTATTTGCTTTTATTAACAATTTCATCAAAGGAGTATTCTCTTTTTAATAATTTTTCCTCCATATCACCGAAAAAACAAAGAATATCAACACAGTAAGTAAGATTTGTAGCCTCTCCTAATAATGCCGTAACAGCGGAAGTTCCAGATTTCTGATTGCCAAACACAAAAATTGGGTTTGGGTTTATTTGGGATGTATAGCATCGCCATGAGTTTTGGACTCGGTAACAAAGAGAAGACAAGCTACGACGCGGATTGTCTATAAAATTAAAATATTTAGCAGACGCAGATTTGATCATACTGAATAATTTTTTTTCTCATTTTTTTGTCATTAATTAATTAATTAATTAATTAATTAATAATTAATTAAAGTAGCTAGTTGATTGAACTAATATTTTTTTAATCTTTTCAAAAGAATGTTCTTGCAAAAAGTGTAGGATGCTTTGATTTTCTATTGCTGGGCTGAGACGGGCAAGCTCCTCAATTTTCGTAGCTATACTTTGAGCATCTCCCTCGACAGCAGTTTTCCAGTTAAATTTATTAACAGTTTTTTGCATTATAAATCCCTTATCAACAATGACTGGCTTGCCATGCGCCATTACTTTAGTCAAAATGTTACTACTAAATGGAAAATTTTTATAGTGTAAATATACAATATCTGATAAATTAATTAATGCTGAAAATTCATTTTCATTTTTTATGAAATAATTAATATCTATATAGGAACTTTGTGCAAGCCTTTCTTGCTTGCCGATGAGTTCATTTATAAATAAATTATATTTTTCTAGATCTTGATCACTTTTTTGGGGTAATTTAAGTTTACCTAAAACCAGAATAAAATATTTATTCAAATCTAATTTAGAAACAGACTCTAAAAATAATGGAAAATTTTTCCTTGGGGTTAAGTTTCCTAATAGCGAAACAATTTTTTTGCCTTGAGAAGCTTGTGCGATTTGATTTAACAAGCCTTGATTGATATCATTGCTTTCAAAGCTTATTGTATTAATAATTTCAGGTAAATGAAGACAATTTAAATGTTTAAATCGTTTGATAAGAAAGCGTTGATAAAGTGGTTGAAGAACAAGAATTGCTTTGCAAGAATGCAATGAAAAATTTTTCTCTGCATTGAATCTTAGTCTACTTTTCTCGTGTCCATCTGTAATTTTTAATTTATAGGATGGAGTAATTAATAATCCAATCCATTGCTTAGGAAAAAAAAATCTAGAAATTTCTACTGGAACAGCAGGCATCATGGAGTCTGTGTGGTGAAAAAATACTGGTGTTTTTCTATCTAAGTTAGACATTATTCTCCTAACAGTGATTAAATTAATTAAGGAAGCAAATTTAATGTATTTTTTTAAAGGTATTTTGTTCAAAAAAGAATCTATAAACATTAAAAATCGACGTAAAATTTTATCTATTAATTTCACCTCTATATCAATAACCTTGGTATTTTCAATATTAATTTTTTCAATATTTTTTTTTAGTAACTCATTATTTGCACAACAGGCATAAACAAGATCGTATTCTTGAGTGAGCATAGAGAGAATATTCATAAAATAAAATTCTGCGTGTCCGCCTCCATTTTCTCCTAAAATACACAAATCTATTAAAAGTATTTTTTTTATTTTCACTGAGTTATAGTCAGATTGATTGAACACTATTCTTTAAAAGTTTGCCCAAGCGCCTGCTGCTCCAATTGCATATAAGCGAACTGTAGTTAAGCACTGAATCTGTAGAGGGGAATCATATCACCCCATTCCTTCATACAGTTTCTATTGATAAAATCCGGATAAATAGAGAGCGATCGCATATTTTTTTGACTTCCTAGAAATTGAATCGATTACAGGGCTTTACCCAACTAGCTCTAAGCAGCGATCGCATCATAATCAATGAGGCAAATTACTTGACCGCTTCTAGATTAAGACTCACAGGATAGTACTTTCCGTTAATTAAGGCTTTACGAGCCGAAAAATCATCAAAAGT